>Ga0123342_1006393_pt1 | contig 16362 bp, 7 predicted proteins | sample Turbeawhitnodule_FD_89960 | JGI IMG/M metagenome (GOLD analysis project Ga0123342, IMG submission 89960) | Root nodule microbial communities of legume samples collected from Mexico - Turtle bean Mexico white nodule | ecosystem: Host-associated > Plants > Roots > Nodule | place: Mexico: Nepantla... | reverse complement strand
TAGGTTTCCCTCTTTAGCAACTTCCTAAACACTACTCTATGTATTTTAAAATTTATACAAAAGAAACTATAAAGAGAGATATTAATTGGAGCCCATTCTTGAATGCTTGTAGTCTTCTTGTTGGCTTTTAGGCTTGGTCCTCTCTTTATTTAATTCTTCTTTAATTTTTGAGAAGACTAGAAGGAAGAACTTTAAATGTTTGGGTGGATGGCCTATTCCTTCATTAGTGAAATCCTCTCTTTCTTGATCTCCATCAATAATGCTTCCCATCTTCAACAACCCCCTGCAAGCATAATTGAGAAAGAATCCTTAAAGGGGTATTACAATACTTTGAACTCTTCTTTTCAATTATATAATGCTCATTTTTCTTCACAAAAATCTAAAAAAAAAACACTTTTGGGATGTTGTTCCCTAGCTTGGGCAATAAGCAACACAAAGTGAACACAAATATTTTTTAAAAAGGCCCTATGTTTTTCTTTCAAAATTTTTATAAAAATAAAAGGGCCTAGTTAGGAAGTTGTGGGCCTTGTATTTTGGGTCAAAGTAGAGAAGGATGTAAATAGAAAAGAAAGTAAAGTGTAAGTAAAAGAGGGGTGCAAACAGAAATGTAGGCAAGGAAGGCATGAGGATCCACAAGTCCTCTCTTCAATGGAGATGACTTTACCCCAATTAAGTCATGCCACTTGTCACTCTCCGAATGGAGAGGATTTTCACCAATAAGGTGGTGACACTTGTCACACTCTCATTTGAGAGGTTTTTGTTGGGTTTAATAGTGTCTAAGTTCAAGAGGGGTGGGGGGTGAATTGAGCTTAAAAAAATTTCACACAAATTCAGTCTTTTTACAAAACATAGGAAAAGAATCGATTTATTTTGAAAAGAACAAATTTATTTTTCTGCTTACTTTAACAAAACAACATTTAAGTTATATGATTTCCAGATATTGAGAGAATTGATCAGCAAGCAAAGTTTCACATTAATATGTGCACAAAAGAAAATCAGAGGGTTGAGTCAAGATACAATCCTTGAATATAAAACCACACACTTAACTGAATTGTGCCAATTGACAAACTTGATTTTCGCAAAACAATGTACTTCAATTATCACCAAATTAGACACTCAGATTTCAACAAGTTATTCAGAACAGATTCAATTTTAATTGAACAGGTTTATTTTCTGTCAGATCAACATACGAAACAGTAAATGAGTGCAAATATTAAGAGAGATTGAACACCACAGGATTATACTGGTTCACTCAAATGAGCTACATCTAGTCTCACCTTTCCCAAGGTGAAATCCACTAAAAACAGTATCAAACAATTACACAACCTAATGTTCTTGAACCCTACAAGAACAAGGCACACCTAGCTGAAAAACCCTATTTCAGCACAACCAACTCTTCAAGAAACCCTATCAAGAAGAGTCTTACAACCACAATTACAAAGAAAAGAATGATGAAATTGAATACTCCTGGAAGGAGAATGCAGAATACAGAAACGATTTGTAGAACAACTTGCAAAACCAATGACAACACCTCCTACTAAACTTAAGTCTCTTAAGAACAAGCACACATTTTTCTTTTGAAAAACTCTTCCAAGAACATGTGTAAATTCATTTTTGAATTCCCTGAAAACTCTTAATCTTTGTTTCAAACTCGTTTTCTCAGCATATTTTCAAAAAACTGTTATAAAAAGAACATATTGAAATTATAATGAATAAATTTATTTTAAAAAAGACAAAGAGAGATTATAAACTGTTGCAACTCAGTCGTTTTGATAACATAAAAGGTTGAGCCAAGTTATTTGGTGCATAAAACAAAGTTATAAAAACTTTTAAAAAACAAGGCACCAATTAAAAAAGAATTTATTCATTTGAGAAACAACAGATTCATTTTCTGTGCAGTAAAGCATATTTTGGGAAAAACACATGAGAAAAACATTTAGAAAATGTTGTGCTTGATCTTATCACCTTGATAAGGGTTAAGAGGTGGGTCACGATGCAAAAAGCTCACTTTAAACACACTTTAACCTATATACAAGACTACCCAAGTACAATTATAATCTTCAAAGAAAGACACGCACTTTGCTACATAAAACACATTGACTTGAAGGAGTCACATCCATCTTTAACAGTTTTGAGAGACTTGTTTCTATAAATAAGAGTCTCTTGTATATGTTTTTTAACTTTGATTTTAGTAATGAAATCTTGTCCAATTTGTGAGACACTTTTACTTGTTCAAAGTTCTCTGTAGAGTAGTCTTTTTGCTAGACAATTTTATAGACTCCTCCTACTAGTGTTGACCCAAACTCACTCTAGAAACTAAGTGTTGGCCTAACCTCACTTATACTCATTGACATAATTTTTAATCTCTTCCAAATTTCTACAATTCTTCATGCTTCCGCAATATCATTCATCAACCGTAAAATAAATTCAAATAAAAACAATGAAGAAGAAGATCTACAAATGAAGATGCAAGCTAGGATTGCATCATTGTAAATCCTTCACATTGTGAAGCATACCCTGCGAGCTTTCATTGTTCTCTTTGAACAAGAATTTTTCTCATTGTAATTAAGAGGTTTTGATCTTAGTGTAGATTAGGACATCGTGCTTGTAGAGGTTAGAATACTTGATGAACCTATAGAGGTTGAAAATACTATGTGAACCTGAAGAGGTGTAACAATACTTGTGTACCTAAAGAGGTGTAAGAATACTTGTGTACCTGAAGATATGGAGAATACTTAGTGAAAGACTCTTAAGTGGATTGCTTAAGGGGACTGGACGTAGCCTTGGTTGTGGGGCGAACTAGTATAAATATGTGTTTACTTCTCTATACCTCATCTTTCTATTTTGTTAATTGCTACTTTATTTTAATTTGTGAATTGAGTTCAAGCTTCATTCACCCCCCTCCTGGAGCCAATTGCACCTTTAGTTTTGATGATGATGTTGGAAGAGGAAGATGAAGATCCTAAAGATGTTTTGAGAGTTTTTAGTTTTTATTGTATGTTGTTGAGTCTTTCACACAAGGTAATTACAAGATTTTTTATTTACACACAACCTATACTAAAATCAATTAAAATGATTTATTGTGAAGTTAAAAAAGTGAGAAAAAAGTTTTATGACCTTGTTAATTGATTAAAATTTTAAATAATCATTTAAACTTTTCATGAGAGATTTCATAATAGGATAATCTACTATAGTTTTGTTAATTGATCAATCCAAAAGTAGATTTAAGTGTATTCAATATTTTAAGAACTTATTTGATTAAAATATTTTGTAATCAAATATTTTCTTTTTCTGAATTAAATGTAAAGCAAAACTAATCTATTAACACGTATTATAATCGTTTAAAACAAAAAAAAAACGTATCTATTTTTCAAATTTCAATAAGAATAATTGATTAAATACTTTTGAATCATTTCTAAAATAAAATAGCATTTTCTGAACTCTAAAAAGAAAGGCTTGGTCTCACTTTTTTATATGACTAATAGTGCTATAAAACACAAGTTCTTTTGAGATCACTTGACTTATTTTTATTTGCTAAGAGTGCTTTTCTACTTTTTTAGAATAAAAAAAGACTTTGTTGTGTTGATTGTATAAATCTTGTGATCTACTTGTGCTATAAACTTTGGTACATTCTATCCTTGTAAACTTACTGAATGTTTCATTGTATATTTTCTTATGTAATCAAAAGATGATTAGGTTAATATTTTATTGAGTAAATTTAAAACTTGATCGAATTTTTACTTGCTCTTAAGTTTGTAATATTAAAATTTAATGATTTTAAGGTTGAATAACTTATACTCAATATAATTGACTCAATATAAGATTATTGTTAACTTATCCTTTAGTAATCTTAATTCTCAAATTAATTAAAATAGTAAAAATTAAAGTAATTATAGTAATGGAAGAAACAAATTCCCATTTCTTTTTGTTGGAAATACGTAGTGGCGAAAGTTCAACTCCTTGGGAAAGCTCTAACAAAATAAGCCCAAACATTAAAAATAAAATTAAAAAAGACAAATAAACAGGGGCGGTCACTTTTTCATTCCGTAGAAACAACGCGGAGTTCTGCTCCACACCATCCATTTGGCGCACAAATAAAAATTAAAAACCTATAAAATTAAGTTATATATAAAAATATATAAAAGATATTCCAGGTACTTATATTGAATAAAATCCTGCAACGCTTACCCTCAACTTAAGTCAGATTAATTTAACTAACTAAAACATATTAAATAATTTAATGACAAAGATTTAGAATTATTGCAAAGAATTTTACACTTGAAAGCAAATTTTAAAAAATCCAAAAAAAGACTGTATTTCATGCAAATTTAAATAAATTGGCTAAAAATCTTTTCAAAGGTGCACTTAATCTCATTTCTGGATGACTTTCTGAGTACCCTTGATACGATTCCCTGAATGACGAGTCATTCTGGAAACCAATAAATAATTATTAATTAAATAAAATAGGAGCAATAATTAATATCTCCAACTATAGAAGAATAAGACAGACCCAATCAATCACAGAAGTGAACGATTCTTAACACAGGGCATTTATTTATTTATATAAAAACTCGTTTCATTCTCCAATTCTGCTCGCACCTTTTCTCGGCTCTCCCTCTCTCTCTTGTTTGCGTTCTTAGTTGCAAATCCGAAGGAGGATCTCTCTTGCTTTTTCTCTAGGTATGCAAATATTTGTATGATGCTATGTTCTTAGCACGCCTGTTTTTGCGTTTTGATCTGATTCGATTTCTTATTTCGATCTGCTTTAGGTTTTCGCGATGGCGTCGAAGCGAATTTTGAAGGAGCTTAAGGATTTGCAGAAGGATCCTCCAACTTCTTGCAGTGCTGGTATATATTTCTTCCATTTTTTTATGTTTTGTCTTTTTTTTTTCAATTATTTGTTGTTTGTTTGGCCTTAACGCTTTAGAGTTTAAGTTTGGTCAGGAAGAAAATAATTCCGTTTATCGAGTAGAAAGTTGTTCTATATTGTAAAATTACAATTGAAAATTTTGTTTATAGTTTTTAGTTGAGATTTGCTTCAATCGGTTATCGCGGATGTTGTTTGAGATTGGTCTTGGCTGTGTTTAGATTAAAGCAGTGTTTGGTTGGTTCCGTGTTGCAGTGATGAGCTGCGAACTTATTGTGGGATGATGATGCTGAAGGAGAAATAATTAGGGGTTTGTGTGGAATGCTGAATTGATTTTCTATATGGACCAAAAGTAATTTTTGTGTTTCACATGTTTTAAGGGTCTGGGAATAGGATACATATTCCCCAACCTCTCCTTATGATTTGTTTTAAATCTCATTCTCGATTGAATATTTCCTGTTAATATTAATTCCTGGATCATGCCTCTATTGGCTGCTGTGTGTTTGATGACAAAATTATGCAATAAAGCAAAATTATGCAATAAAGGAAGCCGTGGCTGCTGTAGTTGAAATATACATATTGTTACTGGAGTGTAGTCCAAACGTCATCAAATCAGATTATGTTATCATGGATATTTTTAAGGACCAAACATGATCATGTTCTTTCTTGGTTTGTCATCTAGTTCTCAAATCAAGCAAGGACATGTTGAGTTTTTCAATTCTAAAAGTATCTTTTGGAGGAGGGGAAGGAAAAGGTGGTAACATCTTAATTCTAATAAATATTCTTTACTCTGATATTCTTTTGAAACAAAAAGTTATAGGTTGACACGAACTTAATTTGAACTCTTGTATAAAATCTGATTGGTTACTTAAGAGTAATTTTTTGCTGACAAGCAAAAGATTAATAGTCTTTGGATGATAAACATAGTTTGATAAACTGTTAGGTACTAACATTTTCACGTTTTCATTTCGTTGCACTATCATTTAAGAGTTTATACACTATTTTAAAATAAGAAAAAAATGTGCTTACGTCCAAACATTGTAGGTCCTGTTGCTGAAGACATGTTTCATTGGCAAGCAACAATTATGGGTCCTCCAGACAGTCCTTATGCTGGAGGTGTTTTCCTAGTGACTATTCATTTCCCTCCAGATTATCCCTTCAAGCCACCCAAGGTTTGTATATCAGTTAGGAGTGTACTTTATGTAGTGTTTTATACCTTAACTTCAATTATTTTGAAGTTTATTTAAAGCAATAATGGCATGTATTTTCCCTTATTTTGTTTCATTTGCCAAAAATGTATAAAATTTATGCATGTATTCTTTTGAAAATGCTAAGTTTTAGTATTTCATGGTTTAGCTGAAATTTCCTTTACTACAAAATTCCTTTTGTACATTTGAACATGTGTAGTATGCTGTCATCAACATTATATAATCTGGTATCTAGTGCCTACTTATATGTATGGTGATGGATCTTTCAGGTTGCATTCAGGACAAAAGTATTCCACCCAAACATAAACAGCAATGGAAGCATTTGCCTTGATATATTGAAGGAGCAGTGGAGCCCTGCTCTAACCATTTCCAAGGTAGGTTTGTTCATTTGTAAGGTGTTTTGACATGTGTTTTTGTTATTCTTCCACTAAAAATGTTGGAGATCTCACATTGACTAAATATATGGTCAAATTGTAGTGTATAAATGTGCAACTTCACTTTACAAGCAAGTTGGTGAGGTTGACTTAGTTTTGAATCCATTTTTATAAGATGATATCAAGGCCTATCCTAATGAGGTTTGTTGGGCCTATTATGTCACTTGCTATCATTCTACTATTAGATAACCCACACATATCTAGTCCTACGTTCACCCACAAATATCTAGCCTCTGCCCAAAATGTTCATTTCTAGATTTAAGCATGTGTTTTGATTAGATTGTAGTATATAAGTAAGTGCAAATCATATTTCTTAGAATATATGAGGAAAGCCAGTGTTATCACTTTTCGGTTATGGCGGTGCCATGGCGGAAGGCGTGGCGATGTGGATTTTCCATGGCGGCCACATTTGGAAAGTGGAGATATCCAAAAAATAGCGGCGGCGGTGCATGCTGTGACGGTGTTGAAGCACGAAGAAGAAGGAGCTGCATGTGGCGCATGAAGAAGAAGAAGCTGCAGCATGAAGACCTAACCCTATGTTTTTTAGAAACATAAGTTTGGGCCAAAGGCCCATTTCAACTTAACCTAATAAAAAATCCTAATTAAAATTTAAATACTGAATGTCCTGTTAAACCATAATTAAAAAATCAGAACTTATTTAAAATTAAGCTTTTTGGGCCTATTTTGGGCCCATTTAACTATTTTCATCCACAACACATTTTTTTATCTATGTCACCGTCACTACACCTTCTCTGATTATTTCTCCCTGCCACCACTGCCGACCACCAGTCGCCGCCGCCTGCTGCCTTCCGTCGCCACTGTTCAAGTGATTTTTTTCACTTATTTTTTTTTCTTTTTCATTTTCACTTCCAATATGATTATTTTAGAAAAATATTCCTATTTTCCAGCATAATAACCAATGAACAGGACACTTCAAGAACATCCCGCAGAAGTGATCTAGGCTGGAAACATTGTTATCCATTGGATGAAAAAAATTTAAATACAATTGTTTGTAACTACTGTAGGAAAATTATGAAAGGGGGTGTAACAAATTTAAATACAACTGTTTTGATGTTATTGTTATTTGAATCTTTAGGCATAATATAATCTTTTATGATATGATTCGTTATCAGATATCGATAACACTACCTATAACGAATAAGGTTTGTACCGTGGGTTATGGGTAGAATGTCTACATTTTTTAGTAGCAATAGCTCAATTGTTTTTAGATGGAACTAGATCTGGTACGGAAGGTGGCCTTACGGAAGGATCAGGCATGGCCTCCACTATTTCACTATTTGTCAAAGATGGATCTCATGTTAGAATATCAATAGGCTGTGAACAATGTTGATATACCTAAAGTGGTGTAGGAGAAGCATCCTGAATTATGGTAGAGCCATTTGGTGCTGAAAGAAAAATGATAATATGAGAAGGTATACTTGTCATTATTAGAATGAACAGTGGTATAATATGAAATAGACTTATAAAAAGAGATGTCAGCAACACACAATACCTATAAAAAGTCGGGAGAGAAACATGAATACCCTTTATGAGAATATGATATCCCACTAAGGCAAATTTGAATGATTAGCAGGAACTTTATCTTGACCATGTGTGAGTTAAACTACAAAGTATGTGGAACCAAAAACACGTGGAACGAGGTTGTATAGATGAGAAAGAGGAAAAATGATAGAGTGGGATACCATCATTAAGAATATATGATGACATCAAGTTAATGAGACATGATGTAAGGATAACATCTCCCCAAAAATGGTGTGGGAAATGACTGGAAATAAGAAGTGCTTGAGTAGTTTCAATAAGAAGCTTGTTTCTTTGTGTCCAGTTGCTTCATCTAGTTGAGAAGTATGAGGACACAGTTTGATGAAAGATACCATTGAATCATGAATTGCTAAATTGAATTTCGTGAATTGCCAAAACTGGTTAGACAAATATTCATGAGTATTATCACTACGAAAAAATGTATGAATATACCAAATTGTGTTTTGATTTCACTAAAAAAATGTTTGAAATTTAGTAAAAGAAAAGAACTTCTGGTCGATTCTTCATTAACCAAATCCAAGTACATCTTGATTAGTTATCAATAAAGGTAACAAAAGATTTAAAACCAAAAGGGGTAATAACAAGTAAAGGATTTCAAATATCAGAGTTGCAAGCTTGTGTTTCTGAACCATTGGCTACAATTATAAAAAGCAAATTTGTAACATCAGTAAAAGAAGAGAAAACAAAGCAATTACAATTCTTTTTTTATCAGTTGCACCATAGTCTATGATTCAGGCATTAAGAGAAGGTGACTGAGAGAGACCAGCAGATGAGTTACTAGTTTGTCACTGAAATAGTGTCACTAATGGATTGGTGTGTCATACATCATTTGATAAAGTCTCAAAAGTGTTGTTTGAGATGGATATAGGAGTATAAGGTGACTCAACAATGAAAGTAGAAAATTTTGAACTATCCATCTTTTCAATACTAATAACATGTTTAGAAGAGATGGGAGAATCTATTTAGAACGTTGATTTGGCATTGGTAGACAATTTTTTTCTTTTGAAAAGCCAGAGGCGTCAAAATAGTGAAAAGAACTTGGGAGAACGTTTTGCAAAACAAGTCCTCTAGAGACATTAAGTCTACTGGGCCAATGAAATCATGTGTTTCTGTGACAGCACAGATGCTCCATTTATATTGAGAAAAAGAAGTCAATACATTAAATAAAAGGGATTTGATATCTCTAGTAATGAAAGATATGATACAAAAATAAATAAAAACATTTCTAATAATAAATATTTCTGATTATATAGGATTAACTTCTTACTTTATAACAAATACTTTCATAATTTATTAGTTAAACTGTGATAAACTTAACAGTATTTAAATATATTTTCAAGTTTTAATTAATAAACTGATTTTCTAAAGAGGAAACATTTATTGATGATGTTAGTAAGTTTTGTTATACTATTATAAAATATAGTAACATTGAATACCTAAGCCGTTCATAAAATTTAACAAGTAAAAAATATTTTGTATAAAAAACACTAACTAAAAGTTAAGTTTACAAGGTGGTCAAGCTGAACTTATTATACACTAAAAAGTGGACCTGCTCTCATCCTTAGTTTGGCAATTAAGCATATTTTAGACTAGCTAGATCACCTTGATTCAAACTGGTTCAACGTGGCAGGTCCTGGTTTAACTGTTTATCTTTCAGTTCAACATAACAGCCGGATCATCTTCACCAAATTGGTTCATGACCATCCTTTTTCAACTACCCAACACTTGTACTAGTCGCTTTCTGTAATCTTGTGTCATGAAGTTGAATGTCTTCTTCTGGTCCATATAAACCTTGGTTGTCACTGTTGTAGTTGAAATTAAATTTGCTGTGGCATCAAGTTCACGTGACAGGTTTTGAGCTAATCCCATGCAGATGGTTAGCGAGTTGAAAAGATTTATTTTGGTATCATTGCTTACTTTGTTTATCTTTGACATTTTAGGTGTTGCTTTCAATTTGTTCCCTGTTAACGGACCCAAATCCTGACGATCCTTTGGTCCCTGAAATTGCCCATATGTACAAGACAGACAGGAATAAGTATGAGTCAACCGCAAGAAGCTGGACCCAGAAATATGCCATGGGCTAATTAACATTTAGTATGAGGGAGAGCGATTTTTATTTTGAATGTCTAGGCCTAACAGCCTCTGTATGAATATTTGTGGACTCAAATATTTCTTCTGTTGTTTGTATTGCAAAATGCAAATGCTACTTCTAAAACAGTGAAATGTAGCCCCAATTAAAAGTTTGTCAAAATTTTAACCTTGTATTGACAGCACCGTCGCTTATTTAGAATGTTTGGGTTGCTCTTTTGTTATGCACTAAAACAGCCATTTATTTAAAATCAATGAATTTGATAACTGTATAGCGGTCATGATGGATTTCCTGTTTTAATTGTCAAGAGCCAATGGGTATTGAGTAGCTATATATCCTAACTCTTAATGGACACTGAACATGACTTTGGTAAAGTTATGCTTCAAGCTTAAATTTATAATGAAGTTGACACTAAGTTACTTTTGAAGAAATTAGATCTGTCTTTTGGTATTGGAACTATTAAGCTTGAAGTCTTGAATGCCCGAATCTATTAACGATGTGAAGCCACAATTATCACCATAATTGCAAATGCTGTTTGTGATATAATATATAAATAAGGATGAAGAAGAACTTGAGGAATAAAGATAAGAAACATGACAAAGAAAATGAAGAAATAAAAGGAAGATTTTAAGATAGGCTAATAAGAAGAAAATTCATTGATAAAAGGAAGATTTTAAGTTAGGGGTCGTCATCCATTGGACTTTTCAAAATCCAATCTAGGTAAAATGAATTGGATTTAAAATTTAGATTTTTTAAAAATTAAATTTATTTTAAATTCACTTTCTTAATTAGATTAAGATTACTTTATCAATTAGATTAAATTCATATCGATCTGAATTGGAACTGACTCGATTTGACAATGATCTGAATCGACTTGGCTCGATGGGTCTGGGTACATGGGCTAGGTGCTGACTCAACTTTGGTTGGTCGACTTAACTCGACATGAGCATGAGTCTTCTCAGCTCAACATGGGTCTAGGCCCACACGACATGACTTGAGTCCAGGTCGACTCAGCTCGACATACGCTAGGCCAACTCAACTCAACTTGGCTCAACATGGGTTTGGGTTCGGCTCGACATCGATTCAGATCGACTTGACTTGAAATCCTTTCGGATCAACTCAACATTGGTTCAAACCAATTTGGATTTACATCGGGTTGACTTGGCTGGGCTCTTTTAGCCCACTCTACTCGATTTGTGCTCGGTTGACTCTACTTGACATGAACCAACTCGACTCAACTTTGGCCTGACCGATCAGACTCAACTTGACTTTGACCCAGATTGACTCGACTCAACTTTGACCCGGACCAACTCGGCTCGACTGGGCCTTGACCAACTTGATTAGTCATAGACTCGGGTCGACTTTGCTTGACCAGGGTTTGGATTTCTGAATCCGAACCAAGTTAAAATCCAATCCAAAATTCATTTTTGATAATTTAAAAATATAACCAATCAATATCTAATTTATATTTAATTACACAGATTGGATTTAAAATTCAAAAATATAAATTTAGATTTGAGAAAAATTTATTTAAATGAATTAAAAATAATATAAACTTGGATAATTATGAATTGGATTTGTCAATTTGTATTTTTTTCTCATTAAGAGTAAACCCTATAATTTTGAGAGGATGAGATTGTTGAACTTTTACATGCGAAGAATTTTAAGTAGTTTTTTTTAATTAATATATGAATTTAATAGAAGTTAAAATCATATGCTTTTTGAACTTGAGATACCTTACATGAATTAAAGAGAGTTAAAAGTGTTTATGAAATTTTTAAAATACTAGATATTATTTTTATATGGAATAGTTTGACTTTTTTACTTAATTTTTCAAGTTTTTTTAGAGTCTTCTTATATCATTTTGGAGCTTTCTTAGATGTTATCTATGGTCCTCAAGTTATCATTATTTTTATTATGGAGCTTTCTTAGATGTTATTTTATGGTCCTCAAGTTATCATTATTTTTTATTATGGATAATCATTATATTTTTTTTTATATTTAAAGAACTACCAATATATTTTTTAAGAAATTAATATGTACAAATTATATTTAACAAAGTTAATTATTGATTAACAAAATTAAATCATTTTTAAGAAATTAATATGTACTAATTATATTTAACAAAGTTAATTATTGATTGACAAAATTAATTCATTTTTCTTGTCTACTCCTAGGTCGAGTTTCTCTATTATAAAAGAAGTCTCATTCATTTATAAAATTTCTTTTGAATATTAATTTTTTTTGTAAGATTATATATAAAAGTGTTAGAAGTTTTTTTTTTCTTGTTTTGATTCTTATCTTAATAAACTTTGTGAATCTTCATTCTTATCTTTTGATTTCTTATTGAAGGTATTCTTCTCGATTCTCTTGTGCCTCTCTATTTTTATTTTTTTATTTGTTATTTCTTTTTACATTTTGAAACTAATACAAAATAAATGGATTTTTCTATGGAAATGTATGCTTCCGTCCATGAATGTCCAAAATCCATACAATTTTTCTTCTCTAACACCTTTTCAGTTGATAAAAAATCCTTTCAACCTTTTAAGATATATATAATTTTCCTTTTCATTACTTTGAGCAATTTCTTTTTAAATTGATTTTTATAAGATCATCAATAAATGTTATGTATAATACGATAGACTAAAATCGCCTTACAAGATGAAAGTGTTGGAAGAGTAAGAATCCTTTGGTAGAGATCATCGAGTAAAAAAACTGATAACTAAGAGAATAGAAAAAAGAAGAAGTTTTGACCTTGATCGAGCCTCAATTTGAACATGAAAAGTCAGCCAACAACCCATCAAAATAGGTGTCCAAAACCTTGAAGAAAACATGGAGAAAGAGCTTTGAGCTTCAAATCCTACATCACTTGAAACATGTAATTTTTAGTTCATTTTGAGGCGCTTCTTCCTTAGTCTTGTAGGTGCTTTAGGTTTTTTGACTTTGTTTTGCTGAGGTTATACTGCAGAAGTTGAGGGGAGGCTATCTATTTGACCTGAACTTTCATATAGAGAATGTAGATCCAGTGAAGGTTGCATGCAGAGGAGTTTGAGCACTACATCTTGGCATGGATGATAAAATCGATGATAAGAAAAAGCCTTCATCTCCACATCGCTTCTCTGACCTACCTCGTCTTCCTCTTCAAAGAGTTAGAGCACTAACAATTTTACTTAAAGGATCTAATGTTATCATGATGCACTCTTTCCATCTTGAGAAAGTGAAGAATTTGATGAATGGAAAGATCATGTGGACCTATTTGAGCTTTAGATGATGCTTCAGGTGATGTGTCAAGATCTATTCAAATGAACCAATGTGTTAAGTTGTTGGTGCAGTTATATTTGATGAATCAAAGCTTAAAGAATATTTTAGATTTAAAGACTAATTTTTTTTTATTTTTTATTTATAAAATGTGTGTTGTATTCTTATTTTATTTGTATGTTTTTTCTCTTTTTTGATTAGGTTGATCTTTGTGAATTTTTAAGAAAATTACAATTTTTTTGGTTATAATATTTTATGGTTAAATAACAATTTTAATTGATTTAAAGATAATTTAATCTATTAAAATGTATTAAAATATTTTTATCTGAAGTCTTAAAAGACTTTAGTAAATATTTTAATCAATCACTCGATTTAATTGATTGATATTATCTAAAATCATAATTAATTTTAGGACAACATTGTATTATGTTAAAATGTAATTCTAATAGATTGAAACTTTATGTGTTTTTAGATGGGCTCTTATGAGTCTATGTTTAATACATCAAAATAGTATTTTAATCAATTTATTTTACTAATAAGTGAACTCAACAAATTAAAATGCGAACTAACTTGATAAATTCTTTATAATAGATTTTTTCATATACATTTTTCAAGTTTGAAATTTGAAAACACATTGCCTTTTCGAAAAAGTTATTCTTTTGAGTTTGTTTTCTTAAAGATCTCTTTTTTGTATTCTTAATATCAATCTTTTTGGTTAGAGGATTTTCGCTTAAGTTTCTTAGAATCAATCTGATATTGTTGTAATCTGGTGACACTTTTGTTTAGTTTTTCTTTGTGTTGTTTGACCTTGATTAGGTAGGGTTTTTAGTTGTGATTTTGTAACATGGTGTTACAGGAGGTTAAATAACACTCTTGTAAACAATAGTTATAGTATTTAGTTGAGTGATTCAATGTAGCTTTTGTTTAAGTGAACTAGTATAAAAATTATTATATAATTTTCTTTCTTTTTATTGTTTTATTTCTAAGTTTGAATGTAAATTATTCTTACTACAACTAAGTGTTTTAATCTGTTAAATTTTGTATCAAATTCACTTTAATCAATTAATTATGTAAGTGATTCTAATTCTTCTTAAGTTTTCATAAAATTTTTTAAAGTTCACTTTACCTTCTCTTGAATCCAACTTATTTTTCTAACAATTGTACATAATCAAGATTTAATCCTATTTACGAAACAATAACTAATAGCAAGTTACCTTTTATTGAAGGTGCTTCTATAAATAGACTAATTATGTTTGAAGGTGTTAACTATTAGAATGTGTGACCAAAACAAGAGGGGGGAGGGGGTGAATTGTTTTCACAAGAATTTCTCAAAGATTGAAAGTAGAGTGAAAAGTTCTGAAAATTCAACCAATTGATTTTTTTGTTCAGTTTTATAGTTCTTTACAAAAATAAAACAAGTTGTTTTTATTGAACTTAAAGCTTTGATGTCTCCAAATCCATGAAGATTGTTTGAAGATAGGTTGCTGCTTGTAGGCATGGGTTCCGGGTAGATTAGAATTTGTCAATCCACTCTTAGCTTAATCCAAAACTGAATCAATTAAGTTCTTTCAAAAGAAAAGTGTTTTTCAAAGTAGTGAAAAACAACTTGTTGATTTGTTGTTTCAATCGGTTGTTTTACACTTGGTGGTTTTGAAAAGGATTTGAAAAGGCTGAAATTGGCTGACCTCACAGTCTAGGCTAATTCAATCGGTTGAATCGAGCTTTCAATCAATTGTTTTCTAAAAATCTTAAAAAAATTGGTTATGTCTGGTAAACCTGTTTTCCATAATTCAAAATTGTTTTGGCCCTTAATTGAAAGTCTAAAACAACTATTTTTGAGGCTATATAATGTTGAACCAAGTGGTGTTCAAGCTTTGAAGAATCCAAACCCTTTGAAGGATGTTGAAAGTTGTGCTTGCTGTTGCTGAGTTGTCTTAGATAGGATCTGGGGTAGATTGAGTTTTGTAATCCACTCTTGCTTGAATCCAAAGCATAGACATTCTCAATCTTTTTAAAAGAAAAGTATTTTTCAAACTAAGTGGAAAACAACCGATTGTTTTGTCGAAACAACTGATTGTTTTATACTTAGGTGTTTTTAGAAAAGATTGAAAACTGTTTTTCAAATGGTTGCGCTATCAAAACCAAAACAACCGATTGATTCGTAGAAACAACCGATTGTTTGTTTTGGTACCATAACAGAAAAAACTGTTTTGTGCTTTGACTAAGCATTAAATGATTTTCTAACTGTTTACGCTCCAGTTTTTAATGCTTTGACCAATCCTTAAATGCAATGAATACTTTGTTAAGATTTGATAACAAATAAATTTGTTTTAAATACAGTAAAACAGATTTGGGTTTTACAACAACACAAGTTTTGAGATTTTGAAAAGTTGAGATTGCTTAGAGATTGAGTCTGATCAAAGAGTGTGAGATAGGATTTTCTCTTGTATTGATTTCAGATTTGCTTTTGTAACAAGTGTAATCCTTGTATCTGTTGAACAAAACCTTTGTGTGTTTGCTGAGAAGTGCTGTGTGTTCTTGAGGGGATCAAGATCAACATTCTTAGTGTTGGTCTGTTGACCAAGAGAAGTGTGTCTTGGGGGGATCAATGTCACTTTCTTGGTTGTGTTGTAAGTGATCTGGGTTTGATTTCTTAGTGGAATTTCTCAGTGGTTTATGAGAAGACTGGATGTAGCTCTGGGTTTAGAGTGAACCAGTATAAACATCTGTGTGCATTCTCTCTATCCTTAGTCTCTTTAAATTCAGTTTTTATATTTGCAAATTGGTATAAACAACCGATTGTTTCTGCGAAATAAGCGATTATTTTTCTGGTGCTGTTGTTTTTGCTTTGTGTTTTGGCAAACTGAATTTCTTATCATTTGTTTCTTGAAGTAATTTCATTCTTGCCTTAAAAGTTTGCGAAAACCCTCTTTAAACAATTCACCC
>Ga0123342_1006392_pt1 | contig 16370 bp, 7 predicted proteins | sample Turbeawhitnodule_FD_89960 | JGI IMG/M metagenome (GOLD analysis project Ga0123342, IMG submission 89960) | Root nodule microbial communities of legume samples collected from Mexico - Turtle bean Mexico white nodule | ecosystem: Host-associated > Plants > Roots > Nodule | place: Mexico: Nepantla... | reverse complement strand
TGTAAGAGTGAATGAGATTGATATCTAAATTACAATTAATATATATTTTATTTATACAATTTATTATTAGTCCTTTAAAAAAATACACATACACATAATTTTTTCGATTAAAAATAGGTCTTCTCTTTCCATATACTTTAATTTTAAACAATCATTTTATAGCTGTGGTTGAGTAAAATGGTTTGTGTAGTAATCATTTTTAAGTAGATTCTACTTAAATTCTCAACCACGTAATTAACATTTTATCTAATTTATTATAGGCTCTTTACTAATGTATTATTGTTTTCTATATTTAAAGAATTAAATTTAGTCCACATATTTAAATAAATGATAAACTTCTCTCTCCTCTCTCTCCCGTCTTAAGTTTCATATAGAAATAACATTTATCAATTAAAAAAAAGTATAAAAATTAAAAATTATCATTCTTTTACATAAATATATTAGTGTTCAATATTTATCCACTTGGTCGACCACCTCCACCAATAAATTACCACTTTCAATGCTATTTTCAAGTAACCATAAATTTTCTTTTTTTCAATCTCAATACTAAAACAAATTATATTAATTGCAATAAACAAACATATTTATATATAAATTACAATATCACATACCGTGTATTTATATTTATTACAATAAATTATAAAGATAAATATACATATAATGATAAAAATAAAAAATATAGAAACAGTTGTGTTTTTTTGTTTATTTATGTAATTATATAAGTTAGTTTTATATTTATTAATTACTTTATTAGGTAGTTTAGAAACGTCATCGTCTGGATATTCTTTTATAAAAAATCTCAATTATTTAAATAATAGATAAGTTTGAAGAAAAATGAATTACTGTAAAACAGTTCAGTTCAAGACTAATGAAACCAAGAAAACAACATATTCTTAGCTTGTTATTAAACAAATGATAAATGATTCGCAATAAATAGTAAAAATATTTTTGAGCATATAAAGACGTGCATTAGATTTTCTTAAAACTAAAATTTATGTAATAATAATTTGTACATAATTATGATGGTAAACAAAAATGGTTTGGTGAACATTTTTTAAGAAAAAGATGTGATGGAAGAAGTGGTCAAAAGCTCTTGTGATTTGCAGCATGAGCTTTTCCATCACCGAAAGAAAGGATGATGGAGGTTTTCCAACTTTTTGTCCATGCTGTGCCTTTAAGAGAATGTGGTTTTCAAAACCAGACAAAAAAAATTAATAAAAAATAATTAGAATTGAATAAAAATTAATTAAAATTGAATTTTTTAAAATTTATCTCCAATTATTTGATTCATATAAAAATAATTTTTTATACGTGAATATAATGCTTAAAATTGAGTAACAATTAACACATAATATGTTTTTCTAAAATTATTTTATAGTTTGATTATATTTTTTTCCACCATATATTTATACTCATTGCAATAAAGTAATAAATTTATTAGTAATTTTAATTTATGTAACACAGATACTGACACAGATGCTGATACGACACGGAAATACGTATAATCTTTAAAATGTAAGACAAGATACACAAATCTATATATTGTATAATTATGAATTATATAAATTGACAATAAAAATTTATGTGTACTAAGTATCTTTCATATTTTTTTTAGCAGAAAGATGTTTTTTATGGTTGGTTCAAAATTATTTGTTCTTTATTTTTATAATCATAATAAAAATTTATATAATAATTTTGCTTTTTTAGAAAATTAATGTATTTATCATTTTTAAAATTGTGTTAGACCCATGCTAGAATTGTAAAAAATCTAACAAATATTTTTTGAATTTGACACTTCACCGATAAGTGTCATACAAGTGTCGATGTCCGACACGAACACCCCATTTAGAAGGAGAGTCTGAACTTCATGGATTTTAACTATGAAATTATGTAATTTATTTTTGAATATAATATAAAAATAATTTACATCATATGTTTCTGTTAACAATTTTTTCACTATTAAAATTTTAATAAATTTTACAAAAATATTTTGCGACTCTACAAAAATTAAGAAATAAAATTATTCAGATATAATTATAAAACATTAGTTTAATTCCAATTTTATCTTACATTTAAATTAAATCATAGTTATTTTTATATTTTATTAATTTGACTATTTAATAAAAAATGAAATCACATTAAGTTTTCAGCATTGTACACCATAAAAGTACATTCAATTCATTCAATTTTTCTTTAAACATTACATATGTCTTAAATATGTTATTGATATTTATGGGCTAGAGTCTCTTTATAAACTTACTTGCAAATATGAGCTTAATTTGGCTTTTGTTTATTTTTGTAGGTCCAATCAAGAAGACAATCCTAGGATGAAGCAATGTACAAAGTAAAACTTTGATTAAAAGAACACAAGAAAACTGAGTTTTAGTTGATATTAGAAGAGACTAGTTGACATTATTTTTGGATCAAACTTTAACTTAAATAATTGTATAAAGTAATTTAGGGTTTCATGGGTCATGTATTGGGCCTAATAACATAAAATAATTGGACCAATTTTAGACAAAGTAGTGTAGGTTTTAGACATTCTATTTGGACCAAGAGTAGAATAAGGTACCATGAGCTATCTAATGTTACATTTAAGCTTCCTTAAGCCTAATGCAAACTCTAAAAGATCCAAGATAAAGCAAGAGACGCACGAAGGAGCTAGCTACATTCACAAGACACATTTAATATGTGCTACATATGAGAGAAACATGGAGAGTGTTACTAGCCACATAACACACTCTCATTGGCTTTTCTTGATCTATGGTTTATTTTGCATTTAAATTATTTTGAATTTGACTCTCTTTTGGGCTGATCCTAACACTCTAAATAAGTGTGCTAGCCTCCTGTAAAGTTAGATTATGAAATATAGTGTTCTGCTACCCAATTTGCACGGTCAAACACTTGTCCTCCTTTCCCTAGGATAGACACATTCTTAATCTCATTCTTACACTTTCTAAAGTGAGTTAGCCTAACCTCTCACTCACCATAAATCACATCTACTCAAAATTCCATTTGGTGCTACCGCTCATATCTCTAATCCCATTCTACACCCAAAAATTCAATACAAGGAGAATTTAAATCAAAGTTTCTAGATAAAATGGCTTAAAATTGAATCTTATTAGCATCTCACTAATATTGGTTAATTTTGTTTAGAAAGTTATATTTTATTGAAACCTGTTTAGAAAAACATATTTTTATGTATTTTAATAAAATAAAACTTTTAATTCTTTAATCACCTTAAAAACTAGCTATAACCTATCTTGAGGCATGAAAATCGTTAACTCTTCAAAAGCAAATATTGGATCAAATATTTATGACCAATGAAATAAAACTAAATCAATTATCAATGCTGACCCTTAAAAGTTAGGATTTTGGGATAGAAATTTTGTTATACTCTTAGAAGTTATGATTTTGGGATAGAAATTTTGTTATACTGTACTGTAAACACTATAGAAAAACTTATTTTGTAGAAATTTTATAAAGAATAAGGTTAATTTTATAAAAAAAAACACTAGTGGAAAAAAGTCCATTTACGACACCAAATATACATTATTTTTACTCTCAAATGTTATTTATCAAAATGTGGTAACATTTTTTAAATTAAACCAGGTCTAAAATGACGGTTGTGGGTGGAACCGTCTTTTGAGACCAAAGAGATTGGGTATAAAATGGTGAGTGGAACTACCGTTTTAAACCAAAGTGATTGGGTCCAAGATGACGGTTAAGGTGAAACCACCATTTTAGACTACTGCGATTGGGTCTAAAACGACAAATTTACCTAAGAACTGGCGTTTTAGACCCCTTAAATACCCTACTTCGAAGCTTTTATTCTTTCGTTTTGTCTTTGTACGAACTTACACTCTTACGCTCTCACGCTCTCTGGTTTTTCATCTCCATTGTAAGCTCTTCCTTCACATTCACACATTGCAACATTCTTCATTGCTTATTTTCTCTTTCTCTTATTGGTTGCTCATATTCCATTCATTTCATTGTTGAAGGTTTTCATTGCCTTCGTTTTGGCTTTTCTCTCTACTGCCACCATTGTCGCCGTTGTCATCACCGCACCCTCTTCACTGTTTCGTTGTTGCCGTCGTTACCCTTCACCACTGGTTATGCCCTTCACTGTTGGTGGTGTTTTTAATTTTTTTAATACTTTTTTTAGTATTATTAATTTGTATATTTTAGTATTTATTATTAATTTATATTATGTTAGTTCTTAGGTTAGAATATAATTATTAGTTTGTTACATTGTAATTAGAGTAATATTATTTAGTATTTATAATTAATTTAATGATTTTAATTAGATTATAAATAATTTATTGATATTTAATTGATATTATTTATTATGTATAATTGTATGTATGATTAAATATGTTAATTTTATATTGTATGTATATTTATAATTCTTGGATACATGTTGGTATTGAGCCCGAGAGTATTTGATCCTCAACAATTGTTTCTTGTATGAGAGACCTTTAGTTTTTCGTTTGAGATTTAATTCATGTATTTGTCTATTACTCCTCCAATTGTATTTTTTTAAAACATTTTATAAAAACAGAGGAGGTTGTAGTGACAGTAATTGTATTGAGTCTTGAATTGTCCAGGTGGACAATTTTGTTGAAGATGGAAAGCTTTGATGTATCAAATCCTCATGGAACTTGAAGTTGTGCTGTGTTTTAGGTTTGGGTTTAGTTATGAGGTCTAGAATCTTTGTAAGATCAGTCTTGATTCCTACAGAAAGCTTGTTTTAATCTATTTTAAAGAACTAAGTGTTTTTGCCATGCAAAGGGAAAAACAACCGATTAAAGTTTCGAGACAATCGGTTGTTTGTCACTTAGCTGGCAAAGGAGTTTTGAAACTGTTTTTTTGAATTAGTTGTGTAACTGCTGAAACCATTCAACCGGTTATATCGTGGTTTCAACCAATTAAAAGTAAGTTTTCATAACAGCATTTTGAAAACCTGTTTTAACTGATTCAGTTGTTCAAATCTGCCTTAAACGGTAGTTTTTCAAAGGTTATAAATATTGCCTTCTTTCAAAAGTTTCATGCGAGAGAAATATAGAAGTTTTATACTCTGATTTGAGATCAAAAAGAGAGATTACAATCTGTTTGTGAAAAAGAGTTTTTCAAGTTTAACAAGATTGCTTTTGAGCTTTGTTGTGATTCAAGAACTGATCATAGGGCTTCTGGTTTACTAATTCCATGTCTTAGTTTCTTGTAATTGTTCATATTACATTCCGTAAACGTGTTTGTAAAATCCTGTAAAGTCAGTATATTTCTGACTTGAGGTGTGTGCTGTGTTCAAAGAGGGTGAGTAGGTCTTGTGGTTTTTCGGGATCACCTCTTTGTGGGTGTTTGTAACATGTGTTTGGTTACATAGTGGAATACTCAGTGGTTTGACTGAGGATTGGATGTAGCTTAGGGATTGAGTGAACCAGTATAAACCTTGTGTGTAAATCTCTCTCTTTCAACTCTCTAACTGTTGATATTTTCGCTGACATAAACAACCGGTTAAATCGTGTTTTAACCGATTAAATTTCTTATATCTGTTTCTATTAGACTGTTTGATTGACTTGCTGGGATGCTTATCTGAGTTGATTGATAAAGGTTCATTCTAAAGTAAAGTAATTGTGAAAATATTTTAGAAACAATTCACCCTCTTTTGTTTAAGCCATCAATTCTAACAAATTTGAGAAGAACAATAATTTTTTATTAGTTTAGTAGTACGTAACTTGTAATTGACATGTCATATATTTTACGTAATTTTGGTTCATAGCATTTCGTGTTGTTCTTCGAGTGCATATTTGATTGTGGAGATTTCGTGTCACCACTTTCCTTTCGTGTTACCAATACGAAATGCTACCGAAATTTCGTTAAATATAAGAAATGTTGATTAAAGTTATGTACTCTTAAATTATAATAAAAGTGAATTTTCTTGAATGGGTTAGGTTCAAACCTATAATAAAAATGTGAGATTTCACACGCATTAGTGAACACCTCAGTGACCATTACAAAATATAATGGATTGAGATTGGATTAACTTCATTCACATAAGTGTGAGTAAGAAAGAGGAGTAGAAGAATTTATACAATTTGCGCAATGTAACGCCAACGATAGTGGTCATGATGGAGTAAAGTTTAGGTGTTCGTGCGTTAGTTGTTTGAACGAGAGGAGATTGGATGTTAACAAAATCAGGGAGCACCTTCTATGTGATAGGTTTCTACGATCTTATATACAACATGGACATGACATGGTGAATTATTAAATTTATACGAAGATATATTTAGTACACCATGGATGATGCATTACATGGTGAAGTACATGATGATCAATTGGAGGACATGATTCGTGATGTTGGAGATGAGTCTTTTGTAGAAGTGCATGAATATGAAAGTATGTCAAGCGATGCAGAGACTTCACTGTATCTTGGATCAACTAACTTCACACGGTTATCTGTGGTGTTAAGATTGATGAATTTGAAGGCAATAAATGGCTGGACTGATAAAAGCTTCACAAAATTGCTTCAGTTGTTGAAGGATATGCTCTCAGAGGGAAATACTCTACCTAATTGTAATTATGAGGCCAAAAAGATTCTATGTCTGATGGGTATAGAGTATAAACAGAAACATGCATGTCCTAATGATTGTATATTATACAGGAAAGATTTTGAATTGTTGAAAAATTGTTCGAGGTGTGGGTTATCATGTTATAAGTTGAAACAAAAAGACGATGATACTATTGAAGAGATGTTAAAGCATGGAACCCCAATGAAGGTTGTGTGGTATCTTCCCATCATTCCAAGGATGAAGCGTTTGTTTGCAAACCTAAATGATGCTAAGAATCTTATATGACATGCAGATGAGAGGAAATGTGATGGCATGTACCGACATCCAATTGATTCTATTAAATGGAAGAAATTTGATGACGAGTTTCCAGAGTTTGGTAAAGAGTAAAGAAATATCCAACTTGGTTTAGCTACAAACATAATGAATCTGTTTGGTAATATGAGTACAAATCACAATTCATGGCCTATTTTACTAGTTATTTACAACTTACCTCCTGAATTGTGCATGAAGTGAAAATACATGATGTTGTCTATGATGATATCTAGTCCAAGACAGTCAGGAAATGACATATATGTTTATCTAAGTCCTCTAATTGAAGATTTAAAGTTAATGTGGGATCAAGGTGTTAAATTATTTGATGGATTTGGTAATGAAACTTTCAAGAAGCATACCATGTTATTTTTATCTTCTTTTGCATTTATTTTAAAGCATTAATTATATTAAAAACTTATATGATTTTGGTATTTTGTAGGATTCCTTGGTTGAGCAAAGCTTCCAAAGTAATTTTGTACCTCAAGGTCGTCAATATATCCTGTTTGAAGCTATTGGACGACTTGAGCGCCCTGGTCGTGTACGTGCAGCTAGAAAAGTATTGAACTTAAAGCTTTGATGTCTCCAAATCCATGAAGATTGCTTGAAGTCTGAGTTGCTGCTTGTGGGCATGGGTTTTGGGTAGATTAGAATTTTTCAATCCACTTTTAGCTTAATCCAAAATTGAATCAATCAAGTTCTTTCAAAAGAAAAGTGTTTTTCAAAGTAGTGAAAAACAACCTATTGATTTATCGTTTCAATCGGTTGTTTTACACTTAGTGATTTTGAAAAAGATTTGACCAATCTTTGGAAAATATAATGGTTTGTTTATGTTTTCAAACATGTAAGAAACAACTTTAAGAAATTCAGTTTGACATATTTGTTTTTGAGATTTCAAGATTCACATCAAGCTTTGGATTTTCAAGCGAGAGTGGAATAGGATTGCAATTGTATTCAATTCAGATTGTACTGTGATCAGGTGTAATCCTTTCTAAACCTACTGTATTTCTGGTGCTGTGTTGCCAATGAGTGTTGTGTGTTCCTTAGGTGTTCAAGATCAATACTCTTGGTGTGGTTTTGCCAAAGGTAGTGTGTTTCTTGAGGGATTCAAGGTTACTACTTTGGTGTGTTGTGTTTTTGTAATTTGGTTTGATTACATAGTGGTTTACCCAGTGGTTTTTGTTGGGTTTACCATCTTCAACAATTTCTGGGGACTGGATGTAGCTCTTGGCTTAAGAGTGAACCAGTATAAACTGTTTGTGTGATTCTCTCTTACCCTGAACTCCTTTAAATTCTATTTTAAGCTGTTTGATATTTCAACTGATATAAACAACCGATTCTTTCGAAGAAACAATCGATTGTTTTTCTGTTGCTTTGTTGTATAATTGTTGATGTTCTAAGCTAACTTGTTTCCTGTTCTGGATTTATACACATAATTTCATTAAACCTTCAAAAGCTTTCAAAAATTCTTTAAAAACAATTCACCTTCCCTCTTGTTTAAAGGTCGTATATTCTAACATTTACATCTCTGAAATTAAGAGAGATTAAAATACCAAAAAGATTAAAGTTTTTCAAGATTGTAAGATTTTGCTTTGGTTAAGAGTGGAATAGGGAATTGTTGTAATCCTTTTGTATCAGGTGTGATCTTTCGTATTCTTACTTGTAATTCATTTCATATTTGTAAAACTTGTAAGGTACTGGTGTCTACAGTTAGAGGGTGTTCTGACTTGCAGTGTTTGTGTATCAAAGCTGGTGAGTGTTCTTGAAGGGTTCAAGATCACCTCTTTGGTATTTGTGTTTTGTAATTTGTGGTTGATTACTTAGTGGAATACCCATGTGATACAAACCAAGTAGCTATAAAGATGACCAAGGAAGCAAAAGACAAAGCACATGGCGAACAATCATCTCAGCAAACAATTCAAGACCCCACCAAGGATCTCATGGACCCGACCAGAGGAGATGGGCATAAACCAGAGCACCAACTCTTCTTCCTTTTGGTCTTCTTAAGAGATAGAATATGTTGTAAATAATTTTAGGCTCACTTTAGGGGTCCAAATAGCAAAGATATGCTAGAATAAAATGTCTTTAGCATAATAGGGGGTGTAGGTATCTTTTTAGCTTGTTCTTAGCCTTTTAGGAAGACATTTTGACCTAGTTTCTAGAAGAACAAGCCTAGGGTGCGGGTTTGACTTAGTCAAACCCTAAGGCTACCAATTTTTAACCTTTGCCCATCCTACCCCTCTTACTTGTTTTCCAAGACTCCTTCACCTATAAATAGGAGGCTTACCCATTGTATTTTACAAGTTGAATTTGAATAAAGTAAAGAAACTGTGCATAAATTGTGATGTGAGTTGATTTTAGATTGCTTCATTTTAGATGTGACACTTTACTTAGATTGATATTTTTTAGCAATTATATGGTGAGAACCCAAAGAAGATCCCTACTGGACACAAACTTAACCAAGTGGTTAAGTAAGTGTGAATGTTCACTTCTAGAGGGCAAAGGAAAAATACAAGAATGCGATGATTGATGATGAAGGGCAAAATGTAAAAGACCATGGAAGGAAAAACAAGAACATAATGAACACTAAATTGACAAAGGATGAAAACAAGAAGTCGTCCACACAAGAAGTCATCCACACATCTGAAGTCATCCACTACCAGTTACTTGTGTTATCCGTAGTTGATAACACTGTTGTGTGGTTTTGTTCACTACACAAGAAGTCATCCACACATCTGAAGCAAATAATTAATGTGTAATTACATTATATACTTAACTACGTATGTTATAACTTAAACATCTACTAACGCGTTTTTTTTTTGTATTAATCAAGGCATGTCATGGATATAACATACTCAAAGGTCGAGTCAGTGCAAATTATCAAAAGCTGACATGGTTGAACCTAAAGTTTTGTAATTTTTGTCTTCCTCTTTTCATTTTTTTTATCAATATTAACTTTTAATTTATATTGAATTATAGTGTAGTAGACAACCAAGAGGTTACAAGTGTGACTATTACGTTATGCAATGGATGGTTACCATTGTAAGACTAGACATTCAAAAAGATTGGGAACATGTAATAATATTTAAATAATTCTTTAAAGTATATGTATCTTAATACTAATATGAACCTTATTTTGTAATGTAGTTCTTTACGAATGAGCAATCATTGCCTTTGGCTGCCATAGATTATGTGAGAGATGCTTGGGCCACATATTTCCTTAATTTCCATTAATCTAGGATAGTTAATCAATAATATATGATTTAGATAGATAAGAATATGTATTAGTATTTGTAATACATTTTTATCAATATATATATATATATAGTTTGCTTCTTTGAGTGAATATGTCTGAATTTATATATCTAGCTGACTGTGTTTAAGTAAACAGGTTAATTAAGATGGAAAAACACATAAAACAAAATGAACTAAGAAAAATATCCATAATAGACGACGCTTATGGCCATAACCATCATCTATATCTCTCGAAAAAGAGCATAAATAATGGTTATGATCATAACCACCGTCTATACTTCGATTATGTGTACTTTAAGATAGTATCAGGAAATGGTATAAACGACAGTTATGATCATAATCATCGTTTATGTGTGACTTATACACGACATCCTAGAGTCATTGTCTATGCCTCAATAGAATAAACTACGTGTTCATAGACAACAATTTCAAAGTTTAATCGCTAAAAAAACATTGTCTTTGACTTTTTTTTACATAAGTGAAAGGTTATTTTTTTGGAAGATGATAATTATAAAATATTTGTTAAACAAAAGGATAATTTTGAACAATCTAGTTAGAAACCTAGAAATCAGAAGATATAATTTTGCTAGATTTGCTAAATATTTTGGGTAAGTTAGATTTAGTTAAATGATTTAGAAAAATGATGTAAAATGTTGAAAAATGAAAATCCTTAAAGAATAGTGTAACAAGTTGGTGAGTTGAATTCAATCTCGTATGGAGTGGGGGATATAACTTGTGGTAATCAATTAAGCATTGACCAGCATTAGTCACAGTCACAACAAAATTCCATTGTTGAATGGTGGTAGAACGAAATTTCTAGTAGCTGTAGATACATGCAGTTTTATAAATAGCACCACATCAATAAAAATTAAAATAATATATATTTACAATCCTTTTTTTTTATACAATCACATTAACTTTCAATAATATTATTTTTATATTATTTAACTATAAATTTACTCATTATTATATATATTTATATCTAATATTTAACGGTACCAAAACAACACAATTTCCACCGCACTACATCACCAAAATTACATCATAAACACAAGAACAGCAAATGGCAGAAGCGTCATTTCCCAAAAAAACGCGTCAACCGCACCAGGTAGTAAGTAATCACAGGTAGCAGCAAGAATTAAAGATAAATAAAAGTTACAAGTACAACGAAGGAATCAATAAAAGAAACCTTCTACTCCGACACACAACGGCAAAATGGAAAACGAGGAAGGTAAGGAAATCGAAGCTAATGATTACGAGCTCAGCGGCAAGATAATGCTAACCGCCATAGTCGCTCTCTTCGTCGTCATCATCATAATGCTTTGCCTCCACGTCTACGTCCGTTGCAGCCTCGTTCGAGCTCGCCGCCGGCAACAACTTCGCCGAAGAAGCAACAGCCCGCAGTTCGTGTTCTACATCGACCCCGCCGCCCGCACTGCCCTCACCTCACGTGGCCTCCACCCCTCCGTCATCTCCACGCTCCCGGTCTTCACCTTCTCTGCTTCCACCCAACCATCGGAATGCGCGGTTTGTTTGTCGGAGTTTCAGAACGGGGAAACGGGTCGGATCTTACCCAAATGCAATCATAGTTTCCACACTGAGTGCATCGACATCTGGTTCCAGTCCCACACCACGTGTCCGCTCTGCAGGGCGCCTGTCGAGGCCATTGCCGACCAAGAAACCCGATCTGAGGTGGCTGTTGTGTGTGAACCCGAGCCGGTTGGGGAAGAGAGGAACCGGTCTATACCAGTTGGTTCTTCTTCTTCTGCGTTGCGTAACGACAGTTTGGGGCGTGAGACGGAGTCGTCATTTCGTTCGCCGGTGAGTAGGATAGTGTCGTTCAAGAGGATTCTGAGCAGAGAGAAGAAGGGAAGCGTTTCGGGGTGTGTGGTGGGAGGGTGCGGCTCCATGACCGAGTTAGATGCAGAACGAGGAGAGTCTGACTCGGTGAGTTGTTGATGAGAATAAATTGGAGGTGACGTGGCGGTGGTGGAATCTGAATTGAATAGAAGATGGAAGACAATTTTAAGCTGCCGCAGAGTTTGCAGACTGGGAGTAATGACGTCACGTTATATTTTTATCATGTAGAAACTAAATACAGTAACTAGTGATAGTGATAGTGATAGTTAAAGATTTTTTTCTTTCTTTTTGAGGCCTTTTTTTTATTTCTTTTAATTTAAATAAAAGAAAAATCATTTATTTTTTTAATCTAAACATAGTAGTAGATTTTTTTACGAGGGAAGATATTCATTTACTCACATGGTAATTATAAAGAATTACTATGGTTTATTTAATTTTAAATTAACATATTAAATTAATTAATGATAATTAGGTATAATATCTCCCATTAAATGATTTTTTTTTGTGAGGAAATGTATTGCAATAATAAAATCTAAGTATTTTCTTTATAGGTAGTTATTTTAGTTTAAAAAAAAGTTACTCAAAAAGAAAGGATAAGAATTTATGAATAAAAAAGAAAATTGTCATTTGTTAATGTTACATATTAATAAATATATATAATTATATGTTAGAAATAGGAATGAAAGACAACAAAACACAAAAGAGTTGAAAATGTGCAATTAGCATTCATTTTTATTAAAACATATAGTAGTTGGAAAAAATAAAAGATTATGTAATAGAAAAGTAGAAAATTATAGGACATTTATAGTAAACAATGTCATAATATTTCCTCTTCTACCTTTATAGTTTTTTTTCTTTTCTTTTCATTCACATCTCGTAATCTTTTCTAATATATTTTGTTACTATTCTTTAGTAAACAATTAAATTCATTTTACCATTGAGTTATAATTTTGAAATAAACTATCCATATTTATAGTTTATGGTATAAATTCTATTGAAGAATCCAAATCAAATTAATTAGGTAAACCATACGTACTTCATTCACTAATAATTTTTTTATGCAAGCAAGTGAAATAATAAAACATAAAAATATAAAATAAATAAATTAAATCATTATTTTCTTTTCTTGCAATTCCTACTAAGCCAGAGTATGATTTTCACACTCATGACATTTTTTTTTCTTTCAATTAATGATTTATCAAGTGATATGATATTTCAAACCTACTCTTAAACTTACCATTTTGGTATATGTGAATCTCCAAGAATCAAATGTGATTCTTCACTTATTTGTTCAATGTATAATATTGATACCCATTTTCGAATTTTGACTCTAAAAGAGTTAAGTTGTAAAAAAAAAATTAAATTTAGTTACATCTCAATTAACTTATGAGTTTGATAAATTATAAAACAATAAACTTACTCCTTTTTCAATCAAATAAAGTAGCATTATTGCTTTTATATATATATATATATATATATATATATATATATATATATATATTTTGATAATTAGGAATCTTGACTTTAAAATAATGCTTTAGAATTATTAAACTTTTTGTTTGATGTGTGACAAGCTTCTCTAGACATATTTATATTTATTTGTTATTATTGTTATTATAATTAGGAACTGAGTTTCGAAATTCATCGAATTTCTTTTTCATGACTAATTAATTCGATGCTAGATTTTATTTTTTGTGTAATTATTTTATGTTTTATCCAAATTTATTGTTTTTTACTTATGACAAACTCTGAAATAACTTACTTATAATATTAATTATTATTTTTTTTATTATTTTTGTTGTTTTTTCAATTCTAAACCACTTATTAATATTTTATAATTTACTAATTCTATAATTTATTTTCACAAAATAATAAATTTATTCTATCTATGATTTATTCTATTTTAACTAACTTAATGAAGTATTAAGTTATTCATAAATCTATTTTTAATTGAGTTTTTTTAATTAGCTTACATGACTTAACATTCTAGGTCATATTTCAATTTTTGATAAAATGATTTGCTTAACAATAGATGTTGAGTTAGACATTACAACACCTTCTAAAGCAATGCAAGTCATTCTTCCTCATATTTTTCATCACTATCATCGATTCTCTCAACGCTTTTAATACTCCCTTCTCACCTTTAAACACATGTCCCTTCTTATCAAGGAGAGATATCAAGTTAGGTAAAATCCGAACTTCCTCAAGCACTCTCTCAGTTTCATCATGCAGATGAAACTTGATGGTTCCAATTTCAGTTATCTTATAGGCCTTATTGTCACTAAGGAGAACTGAACCTCTTTCAAGTTTTGTGAACTCTTGGAACCACATACAGTTAGGTGTCATATGCAATGAACATCTAGATGTTAGAATATATGGCCTTAAACGAGAGGGGGGGGGTGAATTGTTTAAGGGAGGTTTTTGAAATCTTTTTAAAGTTTAACAAAATTCTTTGTATGAATCCAGAACAAAAATCAGGTTAGCCAAGAACAAAAGCAATAAAACAGTAAAGCAACAGAAAAAATAATCGGTTGTTTATACCAGTAAAACTTAAAACAAAATTTAAATGAGTTTAAGGAGTAAGAGAAAGATATACCAACAGTTTATACTGGTTCACTCTTAAACCAAGAGCTACATCCAATCCCCAGAAAACCACTGGGTAATCCACTAAGTAATCAAACCAAATTACAACACACAATCCACCAAAGTAGACCTTGAACCCTTCAAGAAACACATTCACTTTGGCAAATCACACACCAAGAGTATTGATCTTGACCACCTCAAGAGCACACAACACTCCTTGGCAACACAACACCAGAAATACAAAAGGTTGAGAAGAGATTACACTTGTTTACAGAACAATCTGAAATTAATACAAATGCAATCCTATTCCACTCTCTTAGAAAACCCAAAGCTTTGATATGAATGTTCAAATCTTGAATCAACTCTTTCACAACTGAAAAACTCAAATCTGTTTCTCTTGCTTGTTTGAAAACATAAACAAATTATTTATATTTTCCAAAGATTGGTCAAAACATTTAATGAAGAAGCGTATTCAGTTGGAAATCATTTAAAGCACTTTCAACCATCAAAATAGAATTCTATTAGGATTTTCAAAGAAACAATCGGTTGAAACCACGAAACAACTGATTGTTTGGTTTGGCAGTTAAGTCAACCAAACTTAAATAGTTTTCAACCTTTTTAAAAACTCCTAAGAGTAAAACAACCGGTTGTTTCGACAAAACAACAGGTTGTTTTTCACTTAGTTGGAAAAACACTTTATTTCAAAAAGGATTTAAAACACATTAGCTTTAGATTCAACAAAGGAGTGGATTACAAATATAACTACCCAGATCCCTAACACAGCCTTGCATCAAACACATAGGATTTGGATTCTTCAAAGCACAATTTGAATTCTTCAAAGCACTTGATCACTCTTGATCAACACTAGAGTCCATTATCCACTCTCAATCACCAAAATTACTTGATACCATGAGGATCTCTAATGATTTATAACCATCTTCCAGTGGAACTACTTCACCAGATGTAGATGGTTCATCATACCATGTATCATACCCAAACAGTCTATCATGATTTTCATCTTTCTTCTGCCTTTAAGGACAAAACTTTCTTGTGTGACATTCCTTTTTACATGGTAACATCTTATATAATATGTATTCCCTCCATTATTCTACCTCGACTTTGACCTCCATCTACTTCCTCTGTTATAACTAGTAAACGGTTTATCCCTTTGACCTCCAACACTAGATGTCATAATTTCAAACTTCTCGTTCAACTCCTTAGAGCTCATAACAGCCTAAACCTCCTAAAAAAAGAAAGAAAGGGTCTTTTTTTCTACACAACGAGATTTCCTTAAAGTGATAATGTGTTTTGGGTAATGAACACATCAATAACAACAACGCTTATCCTAATCATCAATCTGCACATCAATTTTCTCAACTTGTTGAATTCATTCAATTGTTCGTTAATTGCCTTTTCACTACTCATCTTAAATGAGTACAACGCTTGCTTCATATACACCAAGGACTTAGTCATGTACAAGCTTTCAAGCTTTGTCAATAGTTCTGTTGTAGTTTTCTCCTTCGAGACTTGCCTCAACACTCTATCACCAAGGCTTAGAACAATTGTGCTATGAGCCTTATCTAATAACATTTTTTTGTCCTTTTGAGCCATGGATGCATCATGCCTGGATTCACCTTCTAGTGCTTCGAGGAGGCATTGTTGAACAAGAAGAGCACGCATCTTCAACCACCATAATCCAAAATCGTTTAGACTAGTGAAATTATCAACCTCATACTTTGTGAAAGTCATGATGATTGATTCCACATTCACCGCACCCTGTTTATTAAGAGATCA
>Ga0123342_1006391_pt1 | contig 16376 bp, 7 predicted proteins | sample Turbeawhitnodule_FD_89960 | JGI IMG/M metagenome (GOLD analysis project Ga0123342, IMG submission 89960) | Root nodule microbial communities of legume samples collected from Mexico - Turtle bean Mexico white nodule | ecosystem: Host-associated > Plants > Roots > Nodule | place: Mexico: Nepantla... | reverse complement strand
TATTTATTAAAGAATTAATAGTTGGTGATTTATAACAATTACAAATAAATATATGGATTGAAAGTGAAATACTTAAAGTTTGATCCCAACAATGTCTTTGATATTGAACTTTTTTTTCTTCATCAACATTTTTTTTCAAAATCAATTATTTCACCAATCCAATTTATTAGCCAATCATTTGAATACCCTGATTATTATCGGTAGTATTAGTGAAAATGATTTCAATATAAAAAAAAAGTTACTTAAAAACACTTTTTATATTTATTAAAACTGTGATATATTTTATGAATTAAATATACTATTATACTGGTTGTATATTTAACTATATGATCGGAGAATGAACTAAACCAAGAGAAAAAATCCTTTCAATCATTTCTGAAAGAACACTCTATTGTACAAGCTTGACATAGTCCTCTCTTTTCTGTTTAAGATTTTATTGATAGTGTAATTTCTGTCATTTTTAAAATACATTCAAAATAAATAAATAAAACAAAATTTAACATGAACTATAATAAGACAAAAATCTGTAAATTTTAGCATAACTGATGATATTAAATATTAATAATTGACAAAGTAAAAAATGTAATTAATTATATCTTTTCAAGAAATAAAAAAGTTTGTGACAAATATTATCAAAAAAATTAATATATTTTTATTCAAGTCAAATTTAAATAGAATCTCATCTTAGAGTATTAGGTTTATTGGAAATACATGTATTCTTTGTTATTTGTCTGTCTCCATGATACATTCTTCCTTATATGCTAAATCCTCTGTCTTACTCTGTATCTAATCTTATTTCTGGTTTTTTTTATCATTAAACAATATACCTTTATTTAGGCTAATTTTACTATATATTTGCCTCTATACATGCCTCTATACAGTATTAATGTCTTTTATTACATTGATTGACATATATTCATGACATAATAAGACTCGACTCATGATACGACATTCGTCTAAATTTTCTTACATAAACTCTCAAAAATTAAATTTTGTATTAAGGGTTTTTGTTATTTGGACCCAAAAAATGTATATAAAAATAGTAACATCTCATAAAATATACATTAAATATATAAATAAGTTTATGTGAAGGGATGAAATTAAACAGATAGAAATTATACCATATTTTTAGTCTGTCAAGTTTTTTTTATCGACAAAAAAAATAAATAAAATAGAAGTATTTCAGGATATCACAACCCTTATACAAAGTCAATCAAAACCATTTCTCAAAACTCCTTACACAAACCATAACACATAAAACAGAGGAGCAAATCTGACAACCGTAAAGAACTCCACATTATAAAAAAAAAACACCTATCATTGTAACAAATCCCATACATATCAAAGGCTCGAAACACCAATCAAAATACGAAAAACTTACCTAGCAGGCTTTGGAATTCACCCATTACCATACCTTCAATTGCACCATGGTAAAAATTTCAATATGATTTATCCTGTCGCTTTTAAAGATCTTCTTATTTCTATATTTCTACAATTCAGCTACCACCGCTATCCACACACAACCTCAAATCTGATTAACACTTTTATTCATATATTTTACTCACAATGCTCCGTCGATGCCACCCCATCCATTGTAATACTTAGACCATACTAGTCAGACTACTCTGTAAGTACATAAGAGGTGGGACGTGGTTTCCTCTTCTTCTCCACACAAACCACAAATATTATTAACCATACTAATACCTCTTATCACCATATTTGCTTTAGACACTCATGCTTATCTTAGTCTATCTATTGCAATAGTAGTCCAATAGTGTTTTATGAAAGTTGTTTATTGGTTTGGTATTAATAAGATTACCAATAATTTAAAGTACAAGATTCTACAAATCAACTTCATTAAGGTAGTTATTATAGTTAAAAATCGTCATTGATCTCAAAAAATTAGTTGTCAAAGGTTTTATGTTAAAGAGATAAAATTTCACATAATCCACAAGCTGCTCTCACATATCTCATATAACACATAAGCTGCTTACGAACACATCTCACTACTTACATATTTATTGACATATAAATCACAGACTACTTACATATATATCTCACTTTGCACATGATCTATTAATATAATACTTTTTGACATTCAATCCCCAGCTTCTTACATATATCTCACTGACCGCACAAAAGCAACATGTCCTCCTGCTTACAGATACCTCGTCCACTGCACAAGAGCAGCAAGACCTGAGACCTGTTGATATAGTACTTATTGACATAGAAGACAGATTCACACTGTACAAAATAGCATAAAACCTAAACAATGAGACATATTACAACTGAAAACACATAACATAGGACGCAAAACCAATCGACCAAACACATAGGACGCAAAACCAGATAGGGGAGGGCAAAACCCAATCGAGGACGCAAAACTATATAGGATAGGGCGCAAAACCTTACAAAAACCTAAACCTAAAAAATTATTGTACCTATAAGACACAAATCCTAAATTGATATGAAGAAAATAGGTCAACTTATTGATTCTAAACAAGTTATTGATTCCAAGCGAAACTTTAATAAAAATAAATATATGTAAATTAAAATAAATGGGACACTCCAACCTTATACATGGATTATCTCTAACCTTATAATTCATCGAAAAACAACCAACGCACATGCCTTGAGGACTTTGGTAACTTTACCAACAAAACACACTATCTAAGGCGATACTACACAAAATACATTATTTAAGACAAAACAAAACATACACCAACGAAATACACTATCGAATGCAAAACCTAAATAACTTAGGCAAAACCTAAATAACTTATTTATTTCGTACTAGGGCACAATAGGATACGATTTAGGGGTTAAAGAGGACGATATAGGACACACGACCACCATCCAACACTATTAAGTAATATTTACATTCATATATGTGGTAACTTAAAAAACACATACTATATATATAATAGTAGTATATGAATATATAATATCTTATTATTACCCAACCATTGGCAACATATATCTCTTTACCCCTCTATACACGGTATATGTATATATATAGAAAACACCAGATAGCAGCTACTATAAGGAATAGTAGCTACTTGCCCTTATGCCCTTATGACCTTATGAACATGTTACATGCACCATGGAGCTTGAGGGTCCCACATATCCACATCTGCCAAGGTGTTCTCCGGTGTGTAAATCTCAGTCTCTGCTGCAATTAGAGGAAAATCCAGAGACATAGCAGCTTCAGCCCAGATAGAATCATCAAAAACCGGTAAACTCTCGTTCATTGTCTCCCAAGAAGGGCAAAACTCCCCCTCGATCCCCCCAGGCTTTGTGTAGGTTTCAATTGGCTTAGGATTGGTGTCTAAGGGGAGAGACACTATGCAATCACTTGTGTAAATTGGAGTAACTCCAACTTCCTGAGAGGCCATGGAAACTGCAGGATTGAAATTGAAATTAGAACAAGTTGCCATGTCTATGTTGTTTTGCATCAGAGGCTGTTGCAGGTTCTCCATTTCAGGAGTTTGAGTGTTGATATCAGGATGTGGTGGTGGACACTGAGGTGGTTTCATTGGGGGCACAGTGAGGTCTGGTAAATTGAGTTTGGCATCAGGGCCGTAAAGCTTACGTGCTGCAGCATCATAAGCCAAAGCAGCGTCATGAGAGGTTTCGAATGTCCCGAGCCAGAGTCTTGCACCACGATTGGGTTCACGGATTTCAGCAACCCATTTCCCCCAGGTCCTCTGTCTCACACCTTTGTAGGTGCAACTGGCATTCTCAGGACCTCCTTTACCTCTCATACACCCCTTTCTGGAGCTGGCCTGTGCTGTTTTCTTCACCTGCTTTTTCTCATCAATTTTCATGCCTGATTTTAGCATTGTGGACATGTTAGGATTTGGAGGATTGAGATGATGAGAGAGATACAAAAGTAGAGATAAGCTCAAGGGCTTGCTTTTAGATGGAGTGAGGTTGATGGGGCTATTTATATTGCAAGAACAAGAGAGTAAATACTATCTATGTTCAAGAGATTAAAAGTTCATGAAACGTGGCCCCAGAGTGGGCCCATGACGCTACTTGGCAATGTGAGCTAGACAGACCGTGTCCACGACGAGCCTCACTGTTGATTTCTCTTATACACACTTGGCCTTCCCTTTTACTGGCATACTGAATCTCATCATCATGTGGCAAACAGCACCAAATAAATTAAGATTATTACTTAATTTATAGTTTCTTTTTGTATTTTTTATCTGTCAAGGAATTTTTGTGATGGATAAGATGGAGGAAGAATAAAAAAGCAATAAAAAAATAGAGCAAAGTGTAAAAGAAAATTAAAGGTGTGGGTGAGAGGATGCGGTTGTGTGAATAATGGGATTTATGGCATGTATAGATAATTCTGATTCGAATAAGTCATTTACCATTGTGTGAGATCGGTGTCATATTGGAACGAAACGGTTGAAGATAAGTGCTTGCGGGGGTTCCAAAACTGCGCACATGAAAATTAGCAACAATGCATTCAGACGTGTAATGAAAACAATCCCAGGTGTTTGTGTTTCATGCTATGGGAAGGACTTGGAAATCAGTGAATAGTGAAAGAGATCCAATGGAGTGTGACACCACACATAGCAAATGGGACACGGATTAAGAGTTTACAGAAATTGGTCGATATGCATTTGCATTGCACTCCCCCTTACTTATAATTCTACATCTTCATACTCCTACACTAGCTACTGCATTTGCCTTTTTTGTCGTCTGGTGACACTCCATCACGAGTGTAAATATAGCAAATACTAGGGGGTTGTCAACACAAAAGAGGACCGTTACTATTATGGCATATATATATATATATAATATATATTTTGCCCCATAGCATTAACAACAAAGCTAGCGGTGGATCGAAGGGACTAGATAAGGAGTAACACAAACCGAGAGATAAGCAGTCTTTAATGTTTACTTCTTCATCAATTGCGGGATTCGAGATTCATATATGCAGCTGATGTGCATGTCATTATTTGTCTCACACTTCACTGTGACTCACTTCAAATTCAATCACCAACTTATTACCAAAACACAAATTCAACTAGCAGCTGGTTGAGAATACCATCCAAAGGGGCAGAAGCAAAGTCATTATGAATTTCACTTTCCTTCAAATCAATGTTTTACCCCATAAGTTTTGTTAATCACCTAATTTGAAACAGTACCTGTCATCCAAGTGTTTTATATATGCTAATCCTTAACTGGTGTTAAGTTTTTACAATAAGGTCAGAAGTAAAACAGTAAGCATCTCAACATCTCATCATATGGGCGTTGGTATTATTGCAAGTGCCTGCAATATTCAGAAAGTCTCAAGGCTTATAAGAGGCATGTTGTATTCTAAACCATTAATTAATTGTTACAGGTTCTCTAGATCAAAGTCATCAACATTTCGTAGGATCAAAACAATTGAAAAGATTAGAGATAAAATAGATCAAATGTTAGAATCAAGTTGTGCACAACTTTAGAAAGTTAAACAACATAGAATCTGTTTAAAGAAACTTTATCATAAACACTTATAAATAACATTTTCAGAAGAAAAATAAAAAATATTAGTTTTATTGAAAATTTTCTTTAAAGCACCTCACTCAAAGTATACTCATAACCATTCAATAACAAATTACAGTTGACTTTGAAGTGAAGACTGCACTGGAAATATTCAAGTGCAGCCGTTATACAAAGAAAAAGAAAAACCAAGAAGCACTACTTTTCAGTATGTTTGTTCTCAAAGCAATCTTCTTTTTCTTGTATAAGTTTTTTATTCATAAAAATTAAAAACTTAGAAAGCTTGTAATCATCACACTTTATTCAACCAACTGCATCCCATAAGTGTTTTTTTTTCCTTGCATAAGATTTATATGATAATGTAGACACAAGGAAATTTTGTCATTTACATATGCAATGTTAATGAAATTGATGTAACAAGAAGATGCAAGTGTTGAAGTTAAAAGGTTGAGAAGCAGAGAAAGCAGAAAGAGATCGTTTAGGATGAACTTGTTCTGACACAATATGATGAAACTTCACCATTTTGGCAGCAAATAAAACTTTTATTTTTATTTGAAGTATTTCCTAGGTTGGAATTCTCACACATCATGATGCAATATTTCAAGCCTTTGTCTACATTAGACACGTTCAACTCCCGAAGCAGTTTCGCAACATCGATTCACAATCACGACAGAGACAATATTAATAATGCCAATGTCAAATGAAGGAAGAAAAAATATCATTCTCATCCCTCGAAGATGTGAATTTGGTTTCAGAAAAAAATTGTTTTTTATTCCATTTTTTAACATGCAAGAGAACGTTTCCTAATATTTAAAGATCAGCTCAATGTTAAATTACATTTTGTGAGATTAATTTGATGCTGAATTATAAAAATTGAAGACTTTTTTATGCTATCTTTTGCATTTAAGATTTTTTTTTTTTAATTTTGATGAACTATAGATTATATCTGTTACACGCTGTCTGTGAATGAAAAATGATCATTTAAAAAGAAAAAAGAAAAAAAAAACGAACCTCGCTTTGTGTGATCTCTGAGGTGCGCAGGTATTGACACGTAGGCGAACGGTGATCTAAACACGTGATTCGTTTGTATTTCGACACACATATGAAAGAGTTGAAATGACGTGCGTTTCTTTAAACACGTAGAAGCTGTTGTTGCATCTCAGTTTATTTCTAGAAAGACATGCGTACAATGCATTTAGACACGTGACCAAAACACCTTATTATTTTAATTACCATTTTCCTCGCATTTGTCCTTATTACAGACAAAATATCTCTGCTCAGGTCAGATCAGGATAATCTTCTTTTTTATTCAAATAAATAAATAAACTGATTTCTTTATTTTCTTCAGTTTTTTATTTTAACAACCAGCCTGAGTTGCAGAAAAAATTATTAACAAATTTGTTTCATTGGTAAAAATCTTTCAAATACTAACAAAGTTACTGTAGTATTAATTTATATAAGTGAATGAATAATTATGATTTTCTTATATTAAATATGTTTATGTTAATATAATATAATATAATAATGATATATTGTAATAAAATATTTAAATGAGATTTGAATTTATCTTTAAATAATTTTTTATATAAATTAACAAGTTTAATAATTAAAACAACAAAGAATATGAAAAAATATTACTAGCGAAAATACACATACACGTTTTATTCGCATTTTTCATTTTTACTCAATTTTTAATTTAATATATATAGAAATAATTTTAGATGAGTAAAAAATGAAAAGAAAAAATAAAATGCTAAAAATAATTAAAAATTAAAGTTATTTTATTTGATAGGTAAGATTTGGTGTAGAAATGTGTGAATGTATGTTTTCTCTTTCTTAGTGTTGTTGCCTTAAAATAAAAATTAAGAAAAAAGTGGGAGAGTCATATAAAAATTGTACATTAATATTATTTTAAAAAATAATTTTATTTTTTAAATAACTCATCTGAAATGACAAAATATTTCATTGTATTAATAAAATGAAATATATTAAATACGGTAGAATTAGAAGAAAATTGTGCATACCAAAAACCGGTTATAATGAAAAATCTTCTTTATATAGATTTAAATCAATTAATTCCAAAAGATTTTTCTATAATCTAGTCTATTTTAACCCTTACTTATGACACTAACTAAAAAATTAACAAATATTAGAACGCATTAAAAAATCATAAAAGAATATATATTTATCTTCACGCCAATGAAAAATATGTCTATCTTTTCATTAGTTCTCTAAATAAAAGTTAGCATTTATTATACCTTTTTATAAGCATTTATGAATATACGTGTATCTTCGTTTTAAGATGCAAAATGACTGATTTTTAAAGTTAACAACTACATATTAATGATAATCATTTAATAAATGAGAAATATTAATGAAATTAGTCTCAAATACCCTTTTCCTTAATAGTAATATAAGATGTAAATGAGACGTTTGTTGAAGTGGTTGTTGTAAATGTGAGTTTTTTTATTCATTATAAAATTAAACAACAAATATAATTATAGATCTCTTAACTTTTTATGTTAAGAAACAAGTGAATATACTTAATGTACTAGGTGAATAGTTCATTCAATTAAACAATCTTTCGTCCTTAGCTATTCAAACGATATGGTATAGTAAGAGGTTTTATTATGGGTAGATAATATTCTAATTATTTGATTTGAAATATTTGTGTGAAGAGGAGGGATACTTTATATATTTTTTGAAGCCTAAAGTTTCATTATAATATATACATAGTTATTGGAGTTGACTTTGAAATAAAAAGAGTAAATACACATATTCAAATCATTATTTATCTCGATTATAATTATTGATGAGGGTGATACATACCAAGCAATAAAAAATATAGCACCAACATCCACGAATAGTAATAATGGCTATGACAAAGTTTTAATTTTGTGATGTGAGTCTATTTTAGGAGAATGTTAGGATCATTGGGTCCATCACAATATATTGTTAAAAATAAAAGTTGTATCTAAACAATTAAAAAAGTAAAGTAAATAAATATTTTATTAATAATCTATTTATCATAAAACTAAATAGTATTAATTTTTAATTCCTTCTTAATGATTTTACTTTATTTATCGTATTTTTTTTACACACCAACCTCAATCTCTCATTGCATTTTCCGAATATTATATTCTCACCGTCAAATAATATTGGATAACAATCCCCCCACAGCTGGAGAGCACAACGTTTAAGATTCGAGTTTAATACAAAAGTTTTCCAGTTCTTCAGATGAAAAAAAAAAGAGTCTCTTCAGTGTAATACACAATTAATATTAAAAATTAAGGAAAAATTCATTTATTCATTAATATAAAAAAGAATTACAGTATTATCTGATAAAAAAATTGTAATGTATGTTAAATTTGGCTTCCATAAAAATTTGTCTTAAAATTACATATATTTTTAAGTAAACCCACAAATTAATAATCAAAAGTACACGACATAAGAACTTGCAAGGTTGTGTTAATAATGCAATTGAGAGACCAAAATTAATCATGCATCAACATTGACAACACACTTCATAATTAAACTAAGACTGTTTCTTCCTGCACCTCCATACTTTCTTCTCTCACCTCCATAAATTTTCGAAATTCCAAAAATACCCCTTCCGGATTACATAATTCGGAAGTCATTTTTCAAACTTGTAATTAGTTTCTAGATTACATAATCCGGAAGTCTATTTTCAGATGCATGATCACTTTCTGGATTACATCCGGAAGTCTTATTTAGCTTCTGGATTATGTAATCCGGAAGTCTTTTTTCAATGAGTTTCTGGATTAAATAATCCGAAAACTATTGTATGGGGTGACACAAGAAGGATAAAAGTGTATTTTCATGTTGTGTATGGAGGTGGCAGAAGAAGATATGGAGGTGCAGGAAGAAACAGTCTTAAACTAATGGCTTATGCGAAAGGTTAGAAACAGTGGACAAAGCCCTTAAGATTGCTTTTCCGGGCCTCTATTTTTACATAAATGGTGTTTTGTCTTCCTGCACCTTTATAGTTTCTCCTCACACCCATAAGTTAGGTAAAAAGACTATTTCCTTCTTTAAAAGATATTTTTTTTAAACTATATATTTGAATCTATAAATACTTTCTACATTCTATAACTATGAAAACTTGGATACTTCTCTTAAATGACGTGTCGGTATCGGATACACATATCGGACACCGACACTTGTAGGATACGTATTCATGAAATGTTCAATTAAAAAAATATTTGTTTGATTTCTGAAAATTCTAGCACGGTTCTAACATAATTTTAAAATGAAAAAATACATTAATTTTCTAAAAACTCAAATTTATTGTATATATAAAAGTAAAAAACAAATACTTTTGAACCAGTTATGAAAAACATATTTCTACTAAAAAAAATCTGGAACATACTTGTGTACATAAGTCTTTATTGACAATTTATATAATTCATAATTATATAATATATAGATATGTGTCCCCGTATCCTACATTTTAGAGATTATATGTATCTTCGTATTCGTATTCGTGTCGTATCACTGTCCGTGTTTGTGCTACATAATTCTATAATTTATAATAGTTTTTTTTTAAATTTTCCTCCTGTAGAATTTAGAAAATATTTTTAGATTCTTAAATATCTTTTAAATTTTATAACTCAAAATATTTTTTCTTAAAAAAGATATTTTGTATTACAAAATTCAAAAAAGGTATTTCCATATTTAAAAAACCTTATGGATTATATTTTTTTAAGAAACTTATTCGTGATTATAAATTCTGAAAGGTATTTGGATCAGAAAATACCTTACGAATCCTGTATTCTGGAGTTTTTCTGGATTCATTTTAAAATAAAAAGATATCAATGGTATTTTTTATATTGTAAAAAGTATGGAGTTCTAGAAGAATCTATTGAGGTGCATGAAGAAACAACCACCCTCACATGTTTTGAAATTGAATCTCCATAAAATTGAAAATTATAATTTTACATTTTTAAAAATAAATCATTAGATGTGGACATTCAATGTGTTTTTGTTGGAGTTTTTGGATACTTTGGGAAGATGTTGCCAGTGCTTGGAGGTTTTTAGTGGTGACTAGTCCTACTCCGCTGTGGTTGGTGAAATAACTTTGGTGAGTGTTTATTTTTGTTTTTGAAATTTTATTTATGTAGTTTTTGGATTCTACATTCTAATATTTTAAAAATTAAATTTATATCTCAAAATATACACTCTATAAAAAAAATATTTTAAAATATATAATTCAAAATACAAAATATATATTAAGAATGTATAATCTAAAATATATATTTTATATTCTATTTTAAAATGTATATATTTCTATTCCAAAATGTACAGATAAATTTGTATTCTATAATGTATATTTCAAAATACAAAAATACAATCCAGAATAGAAATATACATTTCAAAATACAAAACAAATATTTCAAAATAAAAAATCTAAAATGCATTAATATGCAATTGTACATTCCAAATTACATTCTTATAAATATGAAGCATGGGCAGTTTAGTCATTCACCACCTCCATGGGGTGCAACTTCAAAATAATAGGGGTGCAAAGTGTAACGGCCATAGTGTTTTGAGGAAATTGGTGTCTTTGGGTATGAGAAGATTAATCCTCCTGTTTCTTCCTCCACCTCCATAAATTCTTCTATCACCCCATACACAACATGAAAATACATTTTTATCACATTTTTATCCTTCTTATGCTACCCCAATAGAGTAACTTTCGGATTATGTAATCCGGACACACATTTGAGAAAAAGACTTTCAGATTATATAATCCAGAAACTAATCATGCATCTGAAAAAAGATTTTCGATTATATAATCCAGAAGCTAATTACAATTTTAAATAAAAACTTCCAGATTACGTAATCCAGAATATTAAAGAGGAGTATTTTTGAAAATATGAAAATGTATGAAGGTAAGAGAAGAATATAAGGAGGTGCAGGAAGAAACAGCCTAATCCTCACCATCATATTATTGAATCAAATGATTTACAGAAAGAGAAGTTGAGTGGAACAATGGCACTGCATGGATTATTGTGCATCATTAAACAAATATTGATACTCACACCAAAATAATAAGAATGTAGCTAAAATAAAATTAAAAATTCATACAATAACAACCACCCAAACGGAAATTTAATCCAGCCACGCGCCTTTTCGTACTCTCTTAAGATATTAATATATAACAAAATGCTGATACTTACAAACCTGGAGAAAAGATAATATCATAGACTATTAGTCTTCAATCTTCCTTCTAATATTCACATACATGTAACCAGAAGAAGCCTAAGCATTTTACGTCAAATATTAAAAGAAAAAAGTAATATATATATATACACACACACATATATATATATATATATATATATATATATATATATATATATATATATATATATATATATATATATATATATATCCTTCAGCTCACCTTAATGGATTAAAAATCATCTAAATTTAGAGAATTGTGATAATTATTCTTGTCTGTTCAAACTTGTAATGGATAGAAAATAACTTAAATTAGTAGAAATTAAGGCAGTTGAAATTAGGCCATAAATGAAACCAACTAAATGCCTCAGACAGGAAGGATCATCTCAATCCGGTACCGGTTGCATTTTTTAACATTGGTAAGCATGGTTTACTCATGTTCACACAAGTGCACCAAGACCAAAAAGATCAAGATCGCTTGGCAGCAAACAATTTATAGATGAAAAGGTATTCAAAAAATTTACACCTATGATAAGACCATTAACAAATCCAATATGTGACATGAAGGTAAACATGTTTCATTTCCCAATTGACTCTCCATCAACTTTTGAGAAAATCCTTTAAGGAAAATGGCGGAGGCCCATCCTGCAAAGATAATGAAAGAATCAGCTTGAACACCAATTGTGCATACTATAGTAGCTACATCTCCCTTTTACTGGTCCAAGATGAGCTGAGCATTCAAGGTTTTCCAGGTCAGACAGAACTTCGCATCAAATCTTAAATTTCATAAGCTATACCCATTACCTTGCCAGGTTCTTGACTTAAGCATTGTCTAACAACTGTAGTCTGCTGTATTAGCCTCTCCATTGCTGTGTATCTGGGAAGATTCAAGTGTGCTGCCAATTACCCACCATCACAGAAAAAATCACATTAAACATGGATAGAAAAAAGCACCATGATTTGCCACAAAATATATTAAAGAAAGATGCAGATAACATGTTAACCAACCAAGAATAGCTCGATTCAAACTATCTGCAACCTGTTGCCGATACTCTAAGCTAAGGAGATGAAACATTGGGGATTTCTCTGGCTCCTTATAAGCAAGAAGGGCCATAAAGTCCTGCAACAACAGTAGCATAGCAAAAATTCAATCTTAAGCACACGTGTACATCACACAAAAACTATGCGAAATTCAAAACATACTTCAAGTTTTTCCATATATTTGGGCTCCTTTCCAAAAGGGCCCAACTTGGTCTGAGCAAACTCCAAAGCTTCTGTGCTGGCAATAAAATGAAATTATATGAAAGTGGGAAGTCTACGGATTCTTTTAGAGACAAAATTAAATTCTGCTTACCATTTCCTTGAGCAGACGAGCTCAACAAAATGAAGGCTTAGTAGATCAAACTGCAAATCCTTATTCTTCTCTAAAATATCCTGTGCTAGCTGCTCAGTAAGCTCAATAGCCTTGAGTGCATTTCCCTCAAGTGCAAAGTGAAAGATTCCTAAAGAAAAGTGAAATTTATCATCATGAAATGTTTTCATTACTAATAATAAGATCCAATATAAAGCCAAATTATCTTCATAGGAGTGTGGAGGATTTCCCAGCACCCTTTGTGGCACAATAAGATATCTTAAAATGTCAAGAGAAGCCCGGTAGAGATATCTTAACATAGTAAAAAAGATCTGCTAGAAAAAAAGTAGGCTTAAATATGTTTTTAGTCTCTAAACTTTAGGATAAATGTCATTTTAATCCTCCAAACTTACAGAAGTTCTTTTAGACCCTCAACTTTTCAAAAATATAGTTGTATCCCTAAATACTAAATTTGAAGGGCATAAAATGTTTGTTTAAAGTTGTTTTTTAGTCCCTCTAATTTAGTGTTAGGGACTAAAACCACATTTTTCTAAATTTGAGAGACTAAAACTAACTTTTTCAAATTTAAGGGACCAAAACCAGATTCACTCCAAGTTTCAGGAACTAACACCACAACTAAACAAAAACAGTCTAATCACAATTCAAATACAAAAGTCGGGTCATTTCAATTTCAAATAAAAGAACCACAGATGTTTCAAGTAGTATTAACGCGAACAACAGTTCAGCATCCCTCGAGTTGGGGTTGACAACGTGAATTTTATATTTGAAAAGTTCTCAAGAGCTGTTATGAATGAACTTAGTGTATAATTTCTAGGCTAAGCAAGCAAATAAAATATAACCAGAAAACACCAAAAAGTCTTGAATTAGCTTTGTACACCAAAAATAACCATAAACCTACTTTTCCTTTTGTCCATGTCCTCTAAATAATCTGATGGCTGCTTTGTCCCAGTGCTAGTAATGAATGATTCCACCGATTCTTTGTAGCAATTGTGTATAAGATATGACAGTACAATACTGTGGATGTCATTATCATTTATAGCCTGTAAATTCAAGTAACCAAGAAAAAATTATGGATTAATTACAGCAAGAGAATCAATGGAACCAGAAAATCAACAATTCAAAAATAGAAAACCAACAAAGCATACTACAAGGATTCAATCTCAGCTCAACTCTATTTCTTTGGTAGATAAAAATTAGGAGGAGGGGATGACGCCCAATCCAAGACAAACTCAAAGACCACTTAGAGAGAAACTTAATTTTACTTCATCCCAGAGAAATGAATGACAAGTTCATATGCACACTGAAATACAAAACCATCTCTTATCCACTCAACTAACCTCCCAGGGATTTAATTACATTCTCTTTCAAACATAAATTTGAGGGCAAAAATTTTAATCATCGGAACCAAAACGCATAATTGTAGCGAAGCGATTCATGTGAGAGCAACATCGAGTACACAGGACAGGAGAAATATTCTATTTCATGTTTCCAATCCCTCTTATGTTCAATTTTTTGCCATGAGAAATTAGGGTTGGGAATATCTTTCAGGAAATAATTAATCGAAGTTTTTCCCTAAGACTAAGAAATCATTTATAGCGAAAGCAACATATTATTAATATCCACAGGCCAACTACTCACAAGGGTCTCCATTTTAGTCGATACCTCAATAAACAACTACGTGTTCTACAGGGAAATAGGACTCAACAAAATTTTGTTAGAAAAAACAACGAAGCGTTAAATGAGCACAGATGCGAATAGTGGCCCGAGAAGGGATCGGGATATGAGAAATTGACAACACAGTCCCAGAAAATAAAGTCATAAAAGAAGAGAGTGAAGTAGTAGCAATAGCGCACGGAAAGGGAAAAAGAAACATACAACGTTTTCGTATTGACGAGGATCGAGGTCCATGGTTCGGTAGACAACAACGTGAGAACCAAACAGTGAAAGAAGGCGCCGGTTACGACACGACTGCGTTGCGGTGGCTACTAAACGATCCGATTCCAATTCAAACCGTTCGTGTTCGTGATGATAGCACTGCGTAGTGGGTGTGTGTTTTCTCAGATCAAACACGTGAGTGATTCTCAACTCGTGATGAGTCTGCCTGGTGCACGTGAGCGAGCGACCCACCGAACCCAAATCAACCAATTACGATTCTCTTTCCCAAAAAATCTGTTTCTTTGTTTTTATTCTCCCAACTAACCCTAGTATGACGCTATACTTTTATACATTTAAATAAGTTTTAGATTGTATAATCCATGTTTTAAGAAGTTAATGTTTTACAAGGTTTATTTTTAGACTCAAGAACCATGACCGTTAGCACTATAGGCATGTGGTAGGTGAAACAGGCTTCATGAGATTCATCTATGTTAATAACAACTGAGAGGTCATAAGTGTGGACTCCTAGATTTACCAAAATATAATATTATTATAACTTACATTTTAATAAATAGTTAATATCTGAACAAATTCTTGAAAGGTGTATAGTATTTATATTATTAGGCACACACATCAATGTAAGGGGTGAAATAAAATCTCTCATTTTTTTTTATAATATTTTATTTTTATTAATAGATCTCAATTTAATGGAATGAATAAATAAAAAAATGAAAAAGAAATATCAATTTGATAAAGAGAAATAAAAAGCGGACTGGTATGAACTCATGATAAAATCATTGAAATATGACAATTTCACAAATAAGGCAAGAGAGTCTTTGAGTGCAAAAATTTCTGAAAACTTTTTCGTCAGAACTTTTTGGTGAAATTCTATGGAAGAATCTAAAAAAAATTGGGACAAAACGCGACAAATTTTAGGTCAAACAGTTGAGTATTCAGTTTGAAAAAAAATCAAACAATTTCACACACATAAACGAACATTTCCCTCAGCTCGGCAATGATGAATAAAAAATTTATTGCAAATCTTGTGGAACAAATTTGAGTCTCAAATCTCAGCCACAACTCAATACACACAATAAGAAATGTCTAGTAAAAAATTTAGATCAAAACACCTCAGGAATAAGGCATAATAAGTGATGGAAGAGGCCCAAGCACAAGCCCACATGCAAGCCCACCAAATGGTAGATTTGGGCCAACCCTAGAATTATGGCCAAGAGGATCCAAGAAGACGTTATTTTACATGTTCAAATGCCATAAACTCTAGTGTAGAGTAGACTTTAATTTGTTGTCAAAATTAGCATAGGAACTTTATTTGTAATTTTTCTTAGAATTAATTTTGGCACCTAAAACACCAACCTAGGTAAACTTAGAGTTTCTAAAAAAACCTCTAAATTTACCAAGGCCGGTC
>Ga0123342_1006390_pt1 | contig 16384 bp, 7 predicted proteins | sample Turbeawhitnodule_FD_89960 | JGI IMG/M metagenome (GOLD analysis project Ga0123342, IMG submission 89960) | Root nodule microbial communities of legume samples collected from Mexico - Turtle bean Mexico white nodule | ecosystem: Host-associated > Plants > Roots > Nodule | place: Mexico: Nepantla... | reverse complement strand
CAACATTCAAAGCGCTATTTAAGCTACTCCCGCATTCAAAGCGCCTTAAAGCGCATTTAATTATAAAACGTAGCGCATTTAAGACGTTTAAAACGCTTGGGAGCATTTATAGTACCTTAAACGTTCGAAACGGAAACTGTATTAAATAACTTTAATTACCTTGTACCTGACAAAATGGCGTTTCTATTCTGACCTGGCTGTTGTACACGTGAAGGGCCTCACAACGCCGTGACCCCATCTGAGGGTATCTCCTCGTGTGAGTCCTTCTACCTGGGAGTGCATCTGCGCTAGAGGTGACTTTTTGGGTGCCAACTCATGCCCCCAAACATCTAGTCACTCACTTTGAGAGCGTATCTGCCTTCCTCTCGTGCCCCGCACCTGGCTACCCTGGGCGTGACCCTCCTCTTGAGTCGTATCTATCCCAAGGGCGTCTCTGGGGCGGCAGGGGCACTTCGCGAGTCAGGTTGCCCTACATTGGCGCTATTACTATGGCCTTGAAGCCACCTTTCTCTTCTCTTTATTACTACCCCGGATTATCGGGACTTGAGGCCTTCCCACGACGTCGCTCCCTCCACGGTCTTTCCTACCCATGGGTATCAGGGAGCCACACCGTGATTGCCTTGCCTTTGTGAGATTTGACCCTGACGACGCCCTGGTTGGGCGATGCCTTAACTAGGCGACGCCTTGACCTTGGCGATGCTTCCTCTTGGCGACGCTGGCACTTGACGTCTCTTCACCTAGGCGACGCCTTATGTTGACTTTGACCTCCGACGTTGACTTTGACCTTGACTTTGTCAACGCCTGGATACCATTAGTATATTTATTATTATTATTATTATTTTAAATTGCACCTTAGTAAAGTACAAATTTGTGGGTGAGGGGACCTAAAAACAGTAAATTTCATTTTTCAATTAATTGTTTTTATTATATTATTATTGATATAATTTTTTATTAATTTAGATTAAATTATGAAAGGGGAAAGAGTGAAGAAAGATAAAAGAAAGAAAGAGAGTAAAAAAAAAATGAAAATAGATTGTTTGAATTAAATGAAAAAGTGTAAAAATGAGTGGAAAATAAATAATTTTATTATTATTAATATTTTTATTTCTTTTACTTCTTATTTTAATATTTTTTTAATTATTATAATGGAAAGCATAAATGTTTATTACATGATTTTGTTACATAATAAGTATTTATATTTATTAAGGGTTGGATATTGATTCATATCTATTAATTCATTTTGTTGATAAAAAAATTGATTTTGTTACACAATAAATAGATATTATTAAAATATTTGCAAAGTAATCCATTATATCAATCTTATTTTATTTTTCTTTATGCTGTGTGAACATTTGTCACGTTCTTCCTTCTTGATTCATCCACTTTTCTTTTTTATAATTTGATATAGTTCTAAACTAAAAATCACACAAACTAATAAAAATAATAATATAGTGCAATGTAGTTCGGTTAAAATTAATTAAATAATCCAAAGCAACTCAAAATTTTGCTCTTTGGATTATATATATTTTTTGTAATTTTAAATCAATTTTGATATGCATTATTTGTTTGATAATCATTCAACTTAAAAATATTAAATCTTACCAAATTATTATCCATAATGAATTTCAAGCAAAACATTACTAACTTAAATTTATATCTAAACAAATTAAGTTTAATTAAATTCAACAACACTTTATTTTCAATTTTAAAAAATAAACATAGCTTAAAAATATTAAATTTTAATGAAAAAGTAGATATAATACATTATGTTAGTTTGATTTAGGTTGGTTTTCAACTCCAAATAAACAATTAATTCAAACTGTACCATTTGTAGAAAAAAAAAAAAAACACAACATGCATTAATTTGACTTATTATGAAGTTTGATTTAGACTTCGTTTGGACTCAAACAAACATTGCAATCAAACTAAGTGGTTTAGAAAAAAACACTATACATTAAATTTGATTTTTCACTGGTTATAAATTTGTTAGGTATTGAGTTAGATTATTTCAATTTTAAACACAATTATGCATATAAATGAAAACAACATTACCCTTTCCCCCTCTTTGATGCAAGTAAAGAGTAAGTGTTATTTAAGTTTTTTTTTAAAAATTAAAAATGCAATAAAATAATTTGACTTTAATAAAATAATATTTCAATTTTATTTATATTTTATCTTCTTTATTTGTACGTCACACACACACATATATATATATATATATATATATTAGCTAAAGATTGGATAAAGGATAAATGCATAAATGACAAGAAAATATCCTTTACTTTTTTTATCTGTCTCGATTTTAAAATAAAATTTGTTTCTTTTGATTTATTTCTTTAAATTTCTAATAAATTTATTTTTATTATTATTATTATATTATTCCTTTAGTATTCACACTTTTTTTAAATAATTTATATGTATTTATTGGGTTAGATAAATAAAAATAGACAATATATAACACCAAATTCTTCAAGGTGCTTATCACTTTCTTTTTTCCCATTTTTTTTCCTCTCTCTTTTCTCTTCAATTTCTCTCTCATACATCATCTATTTTCAAAATTTGATCACATTGTAGCTGAGAAATTAGAGTACATTAGTACCCGATCAAATTTTCAAACAGAACAAGTTCATTTTTGCTCTAAAGATCAAGACCCCTTATTCTCTGTTTTTCTCTATGATTTAGTCATCAATCTTAATGGGACCAGTTGAGAAAAATGTTTCTATTGATTAAGCTCATACTAAAATTTGGTAATGTTTAGATAACTTCCTTTAGGTTCCTAAATTTTAGAATTTCCATCAGTAGAATTTCAGGTAAGAGAAACTAACTTTAACTTTCAATAATACCCTAGGCTAGAAGACATGAATGTGAAGGGAACGTGATCCCAAGTTTCAATTTCTCTTGCAGGATGTTAATTGATAAAATTGTTTGATTTTATGTTGTATGAACATGTATAAATATGGTGACGGAGGGTCTGAAGGGTTTTAAGATGTAGTTTTGAATTTTATATTGTTAATATTTGTATTTTTATAAGTTATAATCTTGTAATAGAAATATTTTGAAACACTCTAAACTTGTATAGAAATATATAAAACATGTATTGTAATAATTATATGTATTTTCAGGATGTTACATAGTAAATAAATTTGTACAACTATCTTATTAAAATAAAAAAAATATTATATTTCATTATTTTTAAAAACACTTTAGATATAACTAAAAAAAGTGAGGAAATTATGAATATTATCAAATAAAAGCATATATCTTAGAAAGATACTACAGTAAAAGAAAAAATAAAATATGGATCTGTCTCCTAATATTGAGATTTACCATACATTATTAAGTGTCATACCTCTCACACCAAAAGTCGTTGTAATCGATTTTCCTCTAACATTAAAATCACATATCCGAATCCTACGAAATATAGGTTTGGTGTTGACTTCCTTTATTGACCTAGCTTTTGTTATGCATCAGAACCAAACATTTTCTTTCTTTATTTTTTTTTATATATATATTTTGTAAGAACTATAAATAATTATCTTACCACGGTAAAACGTAAACAAGAATACATCTACATAAATTTAACTTTTGTCTTTTTCTGAATAAATATTTTCTTTAGACCTTTAATGTATTTATTTTTATTGAATACCTATTCATGTTAGAAAGTTATAGACAATTTACATTATTATAAATATTTGATTTAAAAAGAAATAAATTATACACCAAATGTTGACTTGGCATGGGTGGTTATCTCCCTAATATTAAGTAATAGGTCTGATTGAGTATTGGGAAAATGATATATGTTATTAATAGAGTGGAATGTTATGAGGGAAATTTACCACATTCACAAATGAAAAAATAAAATAAAATAAAAATGTATGTTATTAATTTTGGGAAGGTGAAAGGGAAAATAGAATTGATTAACGTAAATTAATAACAGTTTGATTTATTTATTTATTTAAGGTTGTGAGAGCATAAAAAGTGTGAGAGAAAGTGGTGTTGTGTGGAAGAGGCAGTGCATCCCACATCGGTTTTCTTTCTCTCTCTCTATATATATATCTGTGTATCGCGTTGAGCAGACCCGTTCTTTGTCTCTGAGAGTGTGGAAGAATGGGAAAAGGTGGATCTCTGAGCGATGGCGTGGTGAAGAAGATCGTGCTATCGTACACCTACGTTGCCATATGGATCTTCCTGAGCTTCACGGTAATCGTGTACAACAAGTACATCTTGGACAAGAAGATGTACAACTGGCCCTACCCCGTCTCCCTCACCATGATCCACATGTCCTTCTGCGCCACCCTCGCCTTCCTCCTCGTCCGCGTCTTCCGCCTTGTTGAGCCAGTCTCAATGTCACGCGATGTCTACCTCTCATCGGTTGTCCCCATCGGAGCCCTCTACTCCCTCTCCCTGTGGCTCTCCAACTCCGCCTACATCTACCTCTCCGTTTCCTTCATCCAGATGTTGAAGGCTCTAATGCCCGTCGCCGTTTACTCCATCGGCGTCCTCCTCCGCAAAGAGTCCTACAAAAACGACACCATGTTCAACATGCTCTCCATCTCCCTCGGAGTCGGCGTCGCCGCCTACGGGGAGGCGCGTTTCGACACCTGGGGCGTCCTCCTGCAACTGGGCGCGGTCGCTTTCGAGGCCACGCGCCTCGTCATGATCCAAATCCTCCTCACGTCCAAGGGGATCTCGTTCAACCCCATCACCTCGCTCTACTACGTCGCCCCCTGCTGCCTCGTCTTCCTCTCCGTCCCCTGGATCTTCGTGGAGTATCCTATCCTCCGAGAATCCTCCACCTTCCAGTTCGATTTCGTGGTCTTCGGGACCAACTCCTTCTGCGCCTTCGCGCTCAACCTCGCCGTCTTTCTCCTGGTCGGGAAGACCTCCGCGCTGACCATGAACGTCGCCGGCGTGGTCAAGGACTGGCTCCTGATTGCCTTCTCGTGGTCGGTTATCAAGGACACTGTGACGCCGATTAATTTGTTCGGGTACGGGCTCGCGTTCCTTGGCGTGGCGTATTACAACCACTCCAAGTTGCAGGCGCTGAAGGCCAAGGAGGCGCAGAAGAAGACCGCCCAGGCCGATGAGGAGGAAGGGAGGTTGCTCGAGGAGAGAGAGGCCGACGGAATGGGCAAGAGAAACGACCAGCAGAATTAATTGGTTTAATTAATTGATTAATTCATTAATTCGTTTCCTGTTTTATTTACACAGATTCCAGAGAAAAAAAATCGCTACGAGGAAAATAAAACCAGGAGGTTTCGATTTGAGGCGAATATGGAAATCACAATGGCATCATCCTCACTGTCCGAATTGCCGGTTCGGTACGGTTTTTCTTCGGGTTTATTTACAGATCCTCTTCTCGTTGCTAATGGTGGCCGTGGGTAGTTAATTAGTAGGTTTCGATTTCAAATTCCTGTTTTTTTTTTCCTTAGAGAACGATTATGTGTTACTGGAGCCAGAGTCTCCTATCTTTTTATTATAATTTTTTATCTCATTTGCATTTTCGGTGGTTTAGTTGTGTTCTGTTGTTGTAGGAACTCGATTTATGGAGTTTACATGGTTATTAATTCTTAGTACATTTCTGCTATGTGATGTTTCTTCTGCTATTGCGAATTTGGGATTTATCTTACTTAACTGCGAGCGGATGAGAAACTGACAGTGATTTTACACTGATGAGTATGTTCGGTTGGATGTGTTGTTCCCAGTTGAGTGTTTGTAAAAGTGACTTGTTGATTCTTGCAATTATAGTTGTTTCTCTTGAATTGTGTGGTTCTTTGTATTGCCCCACATCGAAGCCAGGGACTAGGTCAGATGCGGCGGAAACACTTGGATGTTATATTTTAATGCTATTATCGTTATAGAAATTTAATTTATCTGTTTATGAAGAATGATTCAAGACGTTAGTGTTCTGTAAATTGTTTTTGATGTTGAAAACTCGTTAATATGAAATGGACGCCTGATGTTGCACTCAGTCCTTGTTGAAATCTGCATATTCAATGCTTGATGAATGGCTACAGTACTTGTTTGATAGATGGGGAAAATGGCATGTTCATTGATATTTCTCTGTCCTACAAACGGGAAAAGGCTACACACTTTTCTGCTTTTCTTTTTCAGTGAATAGTGATCAAACTGTTAAATACCTTTATTTGTATACGATATTGTCTGCCTTTGCACCACGCAGAGTGTGATTGCTTGTCTACAACTGTTACATGTAGCACCGCTTGTTTTAAACCTAAGATCAACAATGTAACTCAAGAGTTTCTTTATCCAAGGGAGAGTTACAGCTGAAAGCAAGTGCATAGTTTTGTTGTTTTTACTGAAGTGTGTATCAGCTGAAACACTAGGATAAAAACACTCAATATTCCTCTGCTTTCTTTGGTTTGCTAATATCCAACACACTTCCTCACTTTTGCCTAGTAGATGCTCATTCATATCCCCGAAGAGGTGTATTAATTACTAGACAGTGGTTGGTAGCCATTAACGCTGACTTACCATTTATGGAAAAAAACACATGTATCATCAATGAATTTATTTCAGTGGTACACACTGAGCTACTCATCTAGTGTTATGGGCGTGACTATCTCGAAGCTAGTGATCATGACCATTATCAACCACAAGTTGGTGGCATATTAGCTCTGCTTTCGTTTGCTGCACAACAAGATTCCGTAGCGTGATACTCACCGACAGAAAGCCCAAAAGCGAATTCAATTATAATAATCCATGTGTGTGAATAAGTGGCGTTTTGGTATACAATATTTAACTAATTCAGTGTTTGATGTTGACGTAATCTGTGGACGTGAAAGTCAATATAAACAAAAAAAAGAGTTCTATTTCTTATTCAGGCTGGCTTAGCATGGCTCTCCTGCGTTCCCAGCATATTGAACAAGGAAAAAGAATTAATGGATTTGGGTGGACGGAGAAAAAAACTTTATTATCAACAACTTATTAAATCCAAGCTGATGTAAATGCCATCGTCAAATTGAGTAAACTTCATTTTATGGAAAAGGAAAACATGATATTTAAGATGCACGAACTCAACTTTTTAAGAAAACTTTAACGTGATGTCTGTATAAAGATACTTGTAAATTTTTTATTTCTCGAAACAGGATTGAGCAGATGATCGCAATGCCATGATTTGGTGTTCCAAAAAAGATTAACAGAAATCATATACTTTACATATTTTTGGTGTCCAATTTCTGTGACTGCTGGTGTCCCTATTTTTTGGCAGCAGTTCAGGTAATAAAGCGCACTCTGCTCAACAACCACCAAAGGAGATTGAGTCTGGTTCACGTAAGAATTTATAAACCAAAATAAACACTCCTTGTCTTTCTCTCAGTTCATCCATCTTCACATTTTTGCTATTATCTTCTATCTGGTTTATTCACTTTGTCTGTCCTGTTCTTTTACTAAACTAGCTTCAATCAGTTTTTTACTACTCTGTAAAATACTTCGTACCATACAATTTGAACCTCATATTTACCCTTATGAAGTGTAAACAGGAACAGCCTTTTGCTCTGATATTTTGAAGAAGGTCTATCGGTGCATGTTGTCTTGCAACATACTGTTTCAGTGTCTGTGGCATCGAAGTTTTGTTCTTCTTGGCTCCTTTAACACCTTTGAGTATTATAATATTGCTCTTCTACCTCCTGCTACAATTTCTGTCGCTATTTCTTGCCAGCTATATTCAATTTTAGCCTATTTGATGAGGACGAAAATCCACTGCATTAAAATTTAAAATGGTTCATCTACCTCTTACTCAAAAAAAAAAAAAAAAACCACCATCTTGCATTTTGAATTAGCTGTTTGTCGCTTTTTGCGTCATAGTGTAGACTAAGCTCCACGTTCTCCATTTTTTGCTGCTCAGTCGCTATGAGATTAGTTCAAAGAAGAAAAGAAAAACTAACACGACGATATAAATATTAGAGTCATTGAAGATGACTTGTCCCCGATCAAATTTTATATCGCTTGCTAGTTTTTATTGCCACATAAAACGATAAATAAGTAAATAGTAATTAAAATTAATTAAATTTTTTAATCAGTTTATACTATGAGATTAATTTAAAAAAATCAAAAATTGTAATAATACAACTCTATATTGAATAAATACTAATTTCACTTGTTTTTATAAAAAGTTTTTATAAAAAGGATTGAGGTTAGCTCTTGAAAGGTATGTTGTTAATAAATAATATTCAATATTTATGTGAGAGTGAGAGTATAAAGGAGTTTATTTGTGTTTTCTCTGCATTTTTTTAAGTTCAGACTATTATGGTTCCTGAGTTTTATGAAATTATACATGCTATGGAAGAATCAAAAGATGTGGCTCACTAACGTATGACTTGAATGTGATTCTGCCTTGGTTTGTGCTACATTTACGGCTAAGACTAATGTTTTGTGGTTGCTTCGTAATTGATGGAATACTTGTCTTAATTACTGTAGGAAAATCAGGTTTAGGGTTACTCATGTTTTTCGTGAAGGGGATGCGTATGCTAATAAGTTGACTAATTTATGATTTATTCATAGAAAATCATTTCATTGGTATAATATGCTTTCATCTAGTCTGTTTTTAGAATTCTTTATGAATAGTTATAGTCTACCTATATATCGTTTTTGTTAACATATGGGTTTTGATCTAGTCCTCCCATATTTTTTTTTGCATTTTCTTTCTTTTTTCTTTTTTTAATAATACTTTTTTTCATGTGATTGCAGATGATTGTTGTTACTTTAGGCGTCAGTCTAGCTAAGATATCAAGTTGCATAATGATGCCTAACATGAAAGCTTTATATATATATATATATAAATATATATAATAACATTCAATATTTCAATTATTGAATATTGACTTCGAGTTGGATAACTTTTAGTAGATATCCTCCATTTCAATCAAGACTTGAGAAGTAACCTATAAATAATAATACTAGCAAGGTAGAGAAGAATATCCATTTTTAGTTCATACAAGAAGAATTAGCACATATCATGGGACTGTGAAGGAACAATATTGAAAATTTTGATGATATTTACAAGAAATATGACTAATGATTAGAGGTCAGCAGACGCAAAAGCAACCAAGACTGAACACATGGCATTGCTTTTGGTTCTTTATAAGGAGATGATCGAGATGAAGTAAATAAATGTTGACAAATCTGTCTTATAGGAAAATGAGAAAGTGAAAAGAAGATTGGAAAGAATCCACCTGTCCCGACCTCAAGAAGAAGATTACCGAGAACCGATAAAATAAATTACAACAATGTACCTTAGACTCCTAACACCCGTAGTTACAATAACCCATAAATTGGAGGTAGAATCGCAACTTCACACATCATCGAACACTTCAATGACATTGGGAAGTGCATAACAACACTCTTTTGTTGAAAGAATAATGGTTGTCGAACTCTCTCCCAACTGAAAGAGATTAAGTATAGATTGATATGACGGGACAACCGATTCCGATGAACATGTTGATGTGTATGCAACCCAAATGGGCCCTTATGCCTCAGACAATGTGGTACTCTATCGTGTTTCTCCTATATCCCCGAAAAGAACAACGTTAAGCTGGTTTACCCACCTTCCACCATTTTCTATCGATTGTTTTGAGACCTAGGTAGCAAAAACACAATTAAGTATAGATTGATATGACGGGACAACCGATTTCGATGAACATGTTGATGTGTATGCAACCCAAATGGGCCCTTACGCCTCAGACGATGTGGTACTCTATCGTGTTTCTCTGATATCCCCGAAAAGAACAACGTTAAGCTGGTTTACCCACCTTCCACCATTCTCTATCGATTGTTTTAAGACCTAGGTAGCAAAAACACAATTAAGTATAGATTGATATGACGGGACAACCAATTTCGATGAACATGTTGATGTGTATGCAACCCAAATGGGCCCTTACGCCTCAAACGATGTGGTACTCTATCGTGTTTCTCCTATATCCCCGAAAAGAACAACGTTAAGCTGGTTTACCCACCTTCCACCATTCTCTATCGATTCTTTTGAGACTTAGGTAGCAAAAACACAATTTGTAAGAAGGTGACCATACCACATGACATCAATCACCTTGGTTAATATTCAACAGGAGTTGGAGGTCACTAAGGCTATTCATTGAGAGGTTAAAAAGGGTAGCCTTAAATATTGAAAACCTCAACTCATAGGTGGCTCTCCATGACATGGTGACAACATTGAAACCATGGCTATTCACAATTGGAAGAACTCTTGTGAATTTCAAAGTCAGGTTCGAGCCAATAAAGGGTTCGAGAAGCCCAAAAAAATAGAGATTGAACCAAACTCAACCACCAAATAAACCTAGGAAAAATTAATTACATAAGTTTTCCCTTAATTCAACCACCAAATTTGTATTTTGAATTCTAAAATACAAAATATAAATTCTAGTTTGTATTCATATTATAAAATTTAGAATGTAGTGTATTCTGTATTCTAGAATTTATAATACAATGTATTTTGGATCGAATTGTAGAATCCATAATACATTGTATTCCGAATTCTAGAATATGGAATACAAATTTTGTATTCAAAATTCTAGAACCTAGAATACATTAAATCCATTAATTTGTATTAACTAAAAAAAATATAAAATTATTAATATTATAAATAATTATTTTTTAAATAAATTTGAAATAAGTTACATACGAATTTTATTCGTATATAACAATTTTTTAGTTATATTTTAATTAAATTTAAAATAAGTTACATATGTTACATATGGATTTTATTCGTATGTAACAGTTTTCTTTATTTTACATTACATACGAATTATATCTATATGTAACACTTTTTTATTTTTTAATTAAATTTAAAATAAGTTACATACGAATTTAATTCGTATGTAACAATTTTTTTTAATTAATTTTTTAATATATTACACGCAGATATAATTCATATGTAACATTTTTATTATTTTTTTAATTAAATTTAAAATAAATTACATACGAATTATATTTGTATGTAATAATTTCTATTTTTTAATTAAATGTTAAATATCTTATATACATATGCAAATATCTGTATGTAATATTGACTTTACATATAAATTTTTATTCATATATAATAATATGTATGTAATGAGAATTCGAAACACAATTATTCTGGTGAACTTGAGGGGCTGTTGCCATGATGGTGCTAAATGTGGGAGGTGTTGTGGTGGAGGTGAGAACTACTGGGATGGTGGTGCTGAAGGTGGAGAACTACTGCAATGGTGGAAGTTAAAATGGGTTGCTACAACTAAAAAAAGGAAGAAGGATGCTTAATAAAAAATGATTTTTTTTATCATTTTACTTCTTCTATTAAGGTGTAGAAAGAAGAAATCAGGTGCAAGAAGAATTTCCTATAATGTAGGTGGGTTTGAAATTTGTGTCGTAAGGACAACTTTTATGATTTTGTTATAACCCTAAACCCTAAATATATATATCCTTATAGCCATTATATAGATTTGTTGTTGATAAAAAAAAATTTCATAAATTTTATGGCGCATTTTGTGAGTGACGTCACATATCACACAAATTCATAATGTAGACATTGATAAGAATTGCTTTCCCCGTGTTCTTTATTTTCATCTTGGTTTTCATTATATTGAGTCACCCTCCTTTTCCTTCCCCAAAATTGCTTTGCTACTCAACAATTATGGCAACGTCGTTTAGCATGGGAATCTTGGTTATGTTTTAAATCAGATATCAAACAAATTAAAAAAATTGATTTCAGTTTCTGACGTTACCTTAACTAGCTGGATTATTTATGTGATCCTTAAGTTAAAATATATAACATAATATAAAAATATTAAAATATAACATACTCTAAATCTTTATTATTGTTTATTATGATATACGGTTGTTATGATAAAGAAAAATAAGTAAAATTTTGAAAGTTATTTAAGTCTAAATAAAAAATGATAATGTGATGTTACATATGGTTTATCCTTATCTGCTTGGGCGATTGCGCGTGCGCATTTTTGCTCGTAGACTTCTTCAAAGCTGGTAAACGAGCCCTATCAATACAACTGTTTCAAAAAGAAAAAGAAAAAACTATCATATTTGTAATTTTTTAGCCTTTAGATTCTAGATATCCAAAAATTACAATTTAGATGTTTGAAACAACGTAAAATGCTAATAAATTATAAATCAAGATATTTTGAAGATATAAATAGTAAAAATTTTATTTTATAAATTATAGTGATTTAAAACTTATCCAATGAATATGAGTGAAATCTCACCTTAATTAAAAATTAAAAAAAATACTTTATACGATATAAGTGTGCAAGCATTACACCTACTAAGTTTTCAATTAATTTTTTGTTTTTGTTTTGATACATGCTATTGGTACGAAATTTGTCAACTAAATTAACAATATCTCAACTTAGGAAATGTGCATTGTGTTATTAATTTCCCCTTAAATAAGGGTATTCACTCTTTTTAGAATAGTGTGTGAACGTGAGGATTGGTTTAAAAATGGAAATTGAACTTTACATGATTGTGCATAAAATAATAAAATAATGGGTAAATTAAGAAGGAAAAGACAAATTGCGTGGAGCCTGACGCCTCATATTAGCAGCACTTGAAAAATAAGACTTAGCCACTAACTACAGAATAGGGTTATTCTAAGTATCTGTAGTGCACAAAGTTGATGAGTTCCGTCTCCACCACTTTCTTCTCATATATGCTAACACTAGCGTGCGTCCAACATATAAAACTAAGTGGTTTATGTATCAATCATTCTCATTATTTAGATAATATATGTTTTTGGAGAATGAAATTGGAGAATGAGATTGCTACTAGGGTTAATTTGAAAAGATGTGAGATTGTGGTTGAAAATCTTTTGTGTAATTTGTGTGAAATCGATGATGAGTCTTGTTCTCACTTGTTTTTCAAATGTAGATTAGCTTGATTTGGAGCGACGTCTGTGTTTCACAATGATTTTTTCTCAAATTTTTTACAGTTCAGGATGTGCAATGGTTCAGATTCAGTTAATAAAGTCTGGGGAGCAATTTGGGTTGGAGTAGTAAGTGAAATTTGGAAATATAGGAACAATGTCATATTTAATAGGGGCGTAATTGATGAGTTTAAATTGTTTGTACTAGTTCAAGTAAATGTTTGGTCTTAGATTTCTTTTATGTCACGCTTTGTTTCGTTCTCTTACTCTGACTTGTGTCTGAATCCTTTGATGCGTATGATATTGGTTTCTTGATGTTGTACCGTGCGGGTTCCTATTTTTGTTGGTTTTTGATGTTCTTATCAAGAGGGTTGCTCTCTTGGCCGCTGAAAGTATTTTTGGCCATTAGGAAAGATTAATTTGCACTTTTTGTATAAAGGTTAGACTATCCTAAGTGATTCATATTTATTGATTCTTTATTATTGATAAAAAAAAGTTAATAATTACATTTAAAATATTTGTTTTTTGAAATTTAAAATTTTATTTTTAAAAAACATCTCAAAATAATAAAAGAAAAAAAACTATATTTAAATTATTTTTTTATCTCAACTCCTAAATGACTATATTAGTGATGAAATGACATTGATGATCCAAGGGGAATTGGTTGTTGAACCCACACTGGTGGTTCAAGTGAAGTGTGCGACGACCCATTATGCAGTATCCACTGAAACACCTTGCCAAAAATGGGGTTGACTCAGTGGACAACTGTAATATTAATTAACCCTTATCTTCCTTCACTAATCCTAAGTTAAATCCATTCTATAATTTTACTAAACGAAAAACAATAGTGATGAACATGTCATTTGAATTGAAAAACTGAAATTCTTTTTCTGACCATGCTTGTTATGATGTGATTAACCAGCACACTCACGGATTCTGCCATTTTGTGGCTTATTTGAGTCTGCACGTACAAAAACACTATAAGATCTTCCTGTATGGAGCAGACCACACAATGTTATTCCATTTATTTAAAGATTAAATCTTTATAAATATTATTTATTATGGCCTTCTAGAACGAGGGTTGGGTCCAAAGAACTATTGAGAGAATTCTTCTTTCATCTTCGGTTGGTCAGATTGTATTTCAGTTTCCTTCCTCGCAAGCTTGTAGCTTTACCTTACTCATCTCACTTCTCGTAGTCCAGATTCAGAGAGTATCTGCATAAGGCACTCTGACACTCAAGTCAGGAGAGAGATTCGGCGCTCGGTTCCAAGAGCACCACCGTAGATGATGTACCTGGACCATGGAACGTGTGTTATTTATATTACCTTTGGTGAGTTTTCTTTATTGGGTCAAGTTAGGAGAGTTTGACCACGTTTAAAGATGCATTACCTAGTTCTTAATTGCAGATTAACTTGATTAATCCTGCTTGAGAATAATTGAATTCGTGTTGTCGGTCGGTCCATTGATATGGACCACGATTTCGATCGATCCAGTAATGGAGACCGAGACATGACATTAGTCGTACGACCTTTACCAATACACCCGATTTCTCTTAATTCTTTCATATTTCTTTTATTTTTTTTCACAAAAACAAAAGTTATACGATTTAATGTATATTATGCTGAGTGTTTATCCTTAACCTTCAATTTGTTATCATGACTAATAATTTCTGGACCCAAAATAATATATTCATTTCAACCCTATATACTTTGAATATGTTTAATGTTTATGTAAATTATTAGGGTTTATTCTCTATCTATCTTGGATAAACTTATATTCCTCTTATACATATTGAAATTATGATAAGTTTCATAACTCAATTGAGTTACTTCATATTATAATTTTGGAAAACAGGAAGAGAAATAATTTTTTACTGAAATTTGAATTCATTTAAGTGCACAAAGGCTACTAAAAAAATGGCATAGCAGTAGCATCAGAGACAAGGACACCATGTTCATTAAACTTGGGAACTAAGCCACCTTCAAGTTAGAGTCGTCTCATTACGCTAACTGGTTCTCTAGTTTAGATTCTTGTGGATATTCATATTTTTCAAATATATTGTAGCGACTTAGTCATTTCGGCATTTGCATGGTAGCGCCAGAAACAACAACACCATGTTCATTAACCGTTAGATATGCTATTTCATTAACATGACCAACTACTTACTATAATTTATCATCGAAACAAAAAGTTCAGGTAAATCGCGTTTTATTAGATCAATGTTTTGTCTCCAAGAAGTAAAATCTGGCTTACTAAACAACATTAATAGTTTATTAACGCTACTGTCGATAATATTCTTTCAAGTACATAAACTTTTCTAAGACAGCACACAACTTTGTATGTCATCATCACATTCTGGTTTGAGAAATTCTTCAGCAAAATTACCACCTCGTATTCCTTGTCCTTGAAGATGTTTGTTTATATATGAGTAGTGCACTTCAGGGTACATGGCGTCGAACTGGAAAGTCATATCCTGTGTGAACAGCATTAACTAAATTGATTACGTGAAGGATCAAGAAGATCATACATAAACGTTTAATTTACTTCTTTTTTTTTTCTTTAACGTGCACAGTATAATTTAGTTTTTCTAATTTTTTTTTGACAAATTTTTTAATACACGAAACTTTATCATGTTTTCTTTGACGTAAACATTCTGATTTGAAAAGAAGAAAAGTTGAGAGATTTTATATTGCGTGAAGTTGAATTAGGTGAATTGATTGTGAATAAAATGGTTTCTTTATCATGGTGCTTTTTTTTAAAAAAAAAAAATTACAAATATGAGGCAAGTCGTCTTGACACAATTTCATATGTAGAATTCGTGTCAAGTTGACACGACTTTACTACGTCAGCCTGAAGTTGTGTCAAATTGGCATGACTTCTGCCACGTCAACCTGAAGTCGTGCCAAGTTGATACAGCTTTGTCCACGTCATATTTTTTTTAAAAAAAATTTGTTTTTAAATATATATATATATATATTATAATTATTTAATTATAATTAAAGTTATAAGTTATGTAATATTTGAAATTAATTTGATAAATAATTTTTTTTATGAAGGAATAAATACTTAGGTAAAGAAAATGAGGAAATTAGTAATCAAATTTGAAATTAAATTTTATTATCAAGCTTGTTTGTGCAGACAATTGCTTCTATTGTGATATTCGGTTATGCAATATGAACATTTTTTTTTTTTCATATTTTTTATTAATCTAATAACCAAATTAATATATTACATTACCGTCAAACATGATCTATACACAATTATTCATTTTTTTATTGCTTTAAACTAACACCCTTAGAAAATTATATATCAAATTAATTTTAAACATTACATAACTTACTACTCAATATATAAATAAAAAAATTTAAAAAAAAATTAAAAAATAAATAAATATATATATATATATATATATATATAATAACTTTCGAAATTGACATAGTAGAAGTCGTACCAAGACTTTTCCTGATTTATAATTTTTTTTAATGCGATTCCATTTTAGT
>Ga0123342_1006388_pt1 | contig 16386 bp, 14 predicted proteins | sample Turbeawhitnodule_FD_89960 | JGI IMG/M metagenome (GOLD analysis project Ga0123342, IMG submission 89960) | Root nodule microbial communities of legume samples collected from Mexico - Turtle bean Mexico white nodule | ecosystem: Host-associated > Plants > Roots > Nodule | place: Mexico: Nepantla... | reverse complement strand
TGATCATGCGAGGTCCATGCGTAACGCTCTCGCTGGGAATCTCAGTCCCAGTTTAACTGCGTGTAACACGAAACCCCAATGACCATGCACCCGATGACTGATCGGTGCTCTATTGCTTCTCGCATTCTCCCCCAGGTGTTTATCTTGGAACTGATCTGTCGGTGGCCACTCGGTTACTACCCACCAATCACCGTTCTGGGTGATCTCCTCCCTGATTTCTCTGCCACCTGATCCACGTGTCACCCTGCGAGTGATCCACGTGGTTATCTGCTGCTGACGTCATCGACTACCAATGACCGACCGGATCACTTTCATTCTTGAGAAATCAGACCATAATAACATATAATGTAAAGAAGATATGGAAGATAAATATGCTCAACAATTTATATTGATTCATCTATCTCAACAAACTACATCCAATTCTCAATTAACTAATTGAGTTACGCTATAGACCGACTATTGTTATGAAATACATTTCAAGTATTATTTAAACTCATAGTCACTCTTAAAATCCCTTGATTATTTTTTTTCAAGACTTCTTGCTCCATCGAATATATTTGTTCCGAAGCCAATATATCAAGTTAATTATCTCTACTTGTCTAGCAAAGTTATCATGATATATTATATAATGTTATTATTAGTATGAAATATTTATTAACTTTATCAATACCTAATATTTATTGAAATTGGTCCTCTGTAGTAGAATTTCTTCTCTTAATTAATTTATAAAAGATCTTAATTATAAAAATCAAATTCAGTATTAGTGAAAATGCATTAATAATGTATTGAGTGGGTAACGTGCATGTGAAGTGTATGAAAGAAGTGAAGTGAGTTATAGATATATAGTAAAAGAAAATCTAAGCATTGACACCTGGGTGTTGTTGATAAGATATGGTGATGGTGAGGAACAATTGGTGGTAGCTGAAAGATCCTAATATAATGAACACCCAGCACACGTAGCCATCAAGGGCATATTCATGATCTTGCTCCCTCATCATGCATATTAGGTCAATAACGGTCCCTTTTAGAATGCAGACTGATCATGGGACAGAAAGATCATTCATAGAAATCCATGTCAGAATCGAATGAGTTTTTCTCTGGACCTTTTCCTTGGATTATTGCCTATCCAAATAATAATGCTTAATTAAAACATGCCCTACAACACCTCACTATACCATTATTTCCATTTCGATCAATCCATTACCTCTCATACTTCGTTAACCACAAAGCAACAAACCAAAAACGAAAAGCATAAACAACCTGACTGCAATCCCTAAAGTAGCTACCCATGCTTGTCGGGTTTCCTTGCATGGAGTACTGTGTCTCTCAGATCCAAGTTAATATATATGCTTCACTCATCTACATACTATCACACAAATCAATAAGCATGTATATACTATTTACCATCATCAAATAACTCCACAAATATCCATGCCAAACTAGTACTTTAGTTCCTCTTGCCTCAAATTATTTTCTAACAAAATCCCTTCATTCTTACTAGTGTAAATAAGGAAAATTTAGTATAAAATGGTGTAATCCATTTTAAAAATTACATAAATGGGAAAATGCAAAAAAAAATTATAAAAATTGACATTTTTTAGTTAAAGTTGGCAACATGAATTAAATCTATTAATCTGTCACTTATTTTAATTTTTTAATTAAAGTTGTTAACCGGATTGATAACTTCAATTTAAATAAATGTGAAAAAATTGTATATTAGGTTGCCAACTTTAGTATATTGTATCTAAATTGAAGTTGTTAATTCGATTGACAAACTCAGTTGAAATTTTCTTCGAAATGAATGATAATTAATATTTTTCAAAATAAAAATATATACACTTGAAATTTTTTATTTTATAAATAATACCAAAAATTTAATTTTGTTTTATTTAAAAAAATCATATATAAAGTTGAAGAATTAAAATTATTTTTTTACAATAATTTTAGATAAATTGGGTTAAAAATTATTTGTGTGATAAATTAAAAATATTGACATTTTTTAAATATTGTTAAGGTTAAAAGTTTTTTTTTTTTTTTTTTTTAAAAAATTTAAATTATGTTTTTGAATTACATTTTAAGGTTTATATAATTATAGAAAAAGGGATTGGTTTATGTATAAATTTTTAGATTATATATTATATGAAACTATAGATTATATAATATGTAAAGTGTGTTAATATACATGTATTTATGTTAAAATAAATGTATTAAAAAATAAATTAAGTTATTGAATATAAGTCATTAAAAGAAGATAATATTAAAATATTTTATGAAAACAACATTACAAAGGATAATTCTACTGTCTAAATGGATAATTTTCTCTATTGTGACCTTCATTGCGACGGTTAGAACATTTTTTTTGGCTTGCTCTGAATTGGTTGATCAATTTCATTATGCAAACGAGTTGTAATTGGTCGTCCCAAGTTTTTACGTCACATTTGGGAGTCAAGTATGAATTTTGACCCAATATAAATAGACCAATAATCCTCATTTTGAACGAGATGGAATTCAACTTGATATGCCTTTTAATTTTGTAAAGACAATAAATTGGATCAATGAATGTCGTCATTTGTAAATGACAAGAGGAACAAACGACAATAATGTGACGACATAAAAGTTGAAGAGTTTGGAAGTGGCCACAATCACACCGTTAATCATTTAATCTAATTGTATATGACTAAGGTTGCCGACCATGTTGGAGGTGACTAATTCTTGGACATCAAATTCATAATTTTATGTATTAAACCTTTCCACAAAACACAACCGAATCTTGTTGATTTTTTTTAAGTAAGGTTGTGATATCTTCTGAATAATAATGACCTGCGCATAACATGATGTCTATTTTGAAGGCTCGTTCAACAAATCATTTCTTGTTTTTTCGAAAGTTGCCTTAATCAAAACGAAAATCGGCAAGGAATGAGCTCCCTTAAGCACGAAGTTAATGCATTTCGCTAGATTTGTGGTCATATGACCATACCTTTGATGTGAGTTGATTTTATGATTGTTTATTTGATTAGTGACACTTTACTTAGATTTAGATTTTTAGGACAAATATAGGTGAGAAGCCTAAGGAAAATTCCCACTTGACATTAACTTAACAAGTGTTAAGTAGATGTGAAGGTTCATTTTCATAAGGCCAGAGGAAAAACACCATTAATGGTGAGAATGAATGAAAAATATAGGTGCGGAATTTAAGCAAATACAAGGTGAGCAATACATGGACCGAATTGAATTAAATGAAACAAAAACAAGAACAAGATATATTTTGGAATTGGAAGTAGGAATGGGAATGGAATGTAAAAGATGAGTGAAAGGAAACTTATGAGATATTGAATTGTGATGGAGCACACCACTTGGATGGTGAATTGAATCCAAGATAAGTGTAGATGGCGCCACTTGAGAGCTCACAACACTCACAAGATAAGACCAATTATAGGAGGAGATTCACTCACTCACAATTCTAACCCAATTTGTGTATAGTAACTTTACTCTTCATTCAACATATCAATACCGAGGTAAGTCTCCCTATTTATAGATTTAGGAGCCTATGAAAATAAGAAAAAAGGGTAAAAGCCAAAGTGGTGCGTTTTTAGGTCTTGACTTTGGCCAAAACCGCACCATCCCACACATTCTAGAATCTAGGTTTTCCTTTCTATCCTAATAGACTTCTTATGGGCCCATTCTTATGTCTTCAGCTCCTAATTATGCTATATGAATCTACTCTTGCTTATGTGAGCTCAAATTATTTACAACATATTCCAAATATTTAAGAAGACTAGTAGGAAGAACTTTAGGTGCTCCAGTCCTTGTCCATTCCTCCTACTGATACGACACAAATCCACAAGAAGAGTCCTTGTCCATTCCTCCTACTGATACGATCCAAATCCACAAGAAGATGACCAAGAATGTTAACTACAAAGGGTCGTCTCAACAATCAAGGGAAGACTTCATTAGTAGGAGTTTCACACATTCAACCACGCTGAGCTGAAATGTTTTTTTAACTGTGCCAATTTTTATTGAAGTACTTAGTCATTTCCCTCTTTATATTTAGTATTGTCATTTAACTTTATATTATATCAATATTTTTCTATTATAATACTTTAGTCTTGTGAATATTTTGGTATAATATTATATATGGATATTTTATATTATATTATATTATTATATATCAATATTTTTTTCTGTCATACCAGTGTTTTTACATTATAATGCATATACATTTTTTATTATTATTTATGAATATTCTATATTATATTATATATCAATATTTTTTTTAAGATGTTATGAATATTTTTTTTATCTTATGAATATTTTAGTATGATATTATATATAAATATTTTTAAAACGTTCTTATTTTCTTTTACTTGTGTGAGTAATCAATAGTTTTTCATTTTATAATCTTGTTTTCCATCAAATTCAATACTCCATCTAAACCAACTCACAATTTCCATCACCAACTACAAAATTACAGCAGTATAAAGTTAATCAGAAAATTCAAAATAAAAAGAATAAAACGGATTTTAAATCTTATCAAATTAAAAATAAAAAAAATATAGTTTTAAAAAATGAGAGAAAAATACTTATTTTCTTTCTTCCTTATATATAGAAAAAACAATATTTTTAAATAGTTATAGTGAATAAATGTAATAACTAAAATGGACTTGTAATCGTGGAATCCCAAAACCCTGCATCAACCAGAACCCACCCAAAACCCCTTTAATCAACCTTACAATCCATGTTATCGAAACCCACACCTTCACTCTAATGTTCATATCTCACCATCGCCCACCACCGAATTTCATTTCACCACACCAATGGAGCTTTCTTCTTCCTTCACACTCTCCCGCACCTTCTCCTTCACATCTTCACTCAATCCTATTGCACTCCAAATCCAAATCTTCCCCAAAACCCCCACCCCGCAACCTCTCCCCCTCCGCATTTCGGCGGTTGCCATAGACCCGCCGCAGGAGGAGCTTCCCAAGAATAGTCCCCAGCGCCTTCTCAAAGAGCTCGAGGAGCGCAAGCGACCCTACCGCCGAACCCCACGCGCGCCCCCGCGGGGTCTCATCCTCACGCCCCCACTAGACAACAAAAGATTGGCTAACAGGTTCCTCAACAGCCCCCAACTTTCCCTTAAATCCTTCCCCTTGTTGAGCTCGTGCCTACCCTTCACTGAGCTCAACTACGGGGACAGAGCGTGGATGGAGCAGCACCTGCTCGAAGTGAAGCAGGCGCTGGGGTACCCGCTGGAGCCCTCCCACACGCTCGGCGACGATAGCAACCCCGCCAGAGAGCTTGACACGCTTTTGTATCTGGCGTTCCAGCACGAGTCGAGTCAGAGGAGCAAGGCGCGGCACGTGAGGTACGGCCACTCCAGACTCTTCTTTCTGGGGCAGTACGTGCTGGAGCTGGCTTTCGCCGAGTTTTTCTTGCAGAGGTATCCGAGGGAGTCGCCTGCCCCCATGAGGGAGCGTGTTTTTGGGCTGATAGGGAAGGGGAGCATGCCCAAGTGGATTAAAGCTTCGAGCTTGCACAATTTGGTGTTCCCGTATCATGATATGGATAAGTTGGTCCGGAAGGAAAGGGAGGCAACTGTAAAGTAAGAACCTCTTTTTTGTGTTGTTTGTTACTCTTTTACAATCAACGTGCTTCCTTTTTGTGATGATGCTTGCTGTTTCTGTTTACTGTCTTTTTTCTTGCTTTTATCTGAAGTTGCTTCATGGTGTTACATTGGAATGAACACCAATTCGATTTCTCAAGTATATCACTCTCTCTCCTAAAAAAACAAAAGTTATGAATTATGTAGACAGTGCTTAAAGTATTGAATATCCATCGGTTTGGTTCTTATGTTGACATATTTCACTAATGTTTTAAGGACTAATTTGAAGATTTTTTCATTACTTGAGGACTACTTAACATAATTTCTGATACTTGAGTGATTATCTATATAATTCATTTTTAGGAATTGTTTAGGAGGGTGATACTTTAAGAATGAAATTTGTTCAAGGCAGAAAATATGGAGATACCAAGTTAGAGCATTCAGTTTGTCCTTTTTCCTTTTTCTATTATTCCTTTTAATCTAATATTCTCTTAGTTCTCCTTCTTCGTTGTGACGTGAAGGCTACCCTCTCTTAAGTCTTGATTCATTACTTTATTACTAATTACGCATCTTTAATCTCATTATTCGTATGAAAATAGTTTAAATGTCTTAACCTATTATCGAAATTCACCTATTAAACATATTTAATTGTTGCATCTTACTCTTTATGGGTCGGCCAACAGCCTACCAAGAATGTTACTGAGATCGAGTCTAAGGAGATTAGGCCTAGGCCATAACACTACACAACTCCCAACCTCGGGCTTTGAGCTCGAAGGCTAAAAGAAGTGGTAAACCAATCACACATTCCTTTAGCTCGGCTATCTACCAAGAATATTTGTGAGATCGACCCTAAGGAGATTGGACTTGGACCATAACACTACACAGGCCCCCAACCTCGAGCTTTTGTGGTGACCAATACCAAGTGTACAAGCTTTGGCAACGACATCAAGCGAAGATTGCCAAACATAAATAAGCTTTGCTGATGATCTCAGGGAAGATTCTCAAGCGTAAATAAGCTTTGGCGACGACCCCTCATTGTCATCACAGGCATTTATTATTTTACTTCCCTTTAAGTTCTTCCTACATCCTTCTTGACTCCTTCGTCCTTTTTTCATTTTGCTTGGGCATCTTTTCCATTACTTTGCCATCATTTTGTAAGGTTTGGGATACCTCCTCTTCCTCCTCTTATGACATCGTCCTTCTTATTGTTCGTATTTTTGAAAATAGCACAAGATTGATTTACTTACCTCAGGGTGAACGCTAAAATGTTCTAGTCAGCATAAAGTATAGAGATCCCAAGCTAAAACATTCAATCTGTCCTTTTTTTCTCTCCTAATTATGTCTCTTTATTCTCATGATTCCTATCAAAATAGTTTAAATGTCTTAACTTAACGGTTTTATCGAAATTCACCTATTAAATATATTTAGTTATCATAATCATATCATACTCTTATGGGTTAGCCAATGACCTACCAGGAATATTACTGAGATCATGTCTAAGAAAATAAAAAATCAGGAATTACTGTGCCATAGCACTACAAAATTGATGGTAGTTGATGTTAGGAATTGTTGCTGTAGCTTCTTTACAATACAATATGCTCACTTTCAAGTAATATTCTTTTTAGAAAATGTAAGGACGACGTCAGAGGTCCGCAATTATGTGTTACTGTTAGGGAAGGTTTTAGAATGCAGTCATGGTTTTCTCTCAATCCTTGTATATTGTGGGAAATTGTGGATAAATACGGCTGATGCACCAGCCGTAGTTGTGATAGTGTTAGGGATGTGGACAGCCGAAAAACCTTGACATCGTGGAGCTGTTGGCATATTCAATATGTTTGGTTGGAGTAACCTGACTGGCCAAACTGGATTTCTTAATTAGATTAACACTGAATTTTCAGTTGTTATTAAGTTTGTAATGCCCCCACCTTTCCCTCTCATAGTATAAAGTTATTATTTGTTTTTTTTAGTTATACAAACTTTCTCATTATTCCATAAGCTAAAAAATTCTTCTTTTAATCCTTATATAATATATATAATTTTTAATCCTTGTCGTAGGGATTAAACTGATACATGCAGAGACTAAAAGGGTCTACAACTCGTATGTGTAAGGACTTGAAGATAATATTTCAACTATAGGTACTATTTGGGGAAATTTTCTGTAATTGTAGTGATCAAATGAGTACTTAAACCTTATTCTTTAAAACAGTAAGAGATTTGGATTTAAAAATTTCGTTGGTGTTATTTTTGCTTCTAACTGAAAACCTGCCTGCAAAATTTGGACAAATATGTTTGTTTCGTGCTCTGTAGCTCAACATTGTGTTTCTCCATCTGCCTAATCCTCATAATATGGGCCATGAGTTTGTGAGATCAATGACCTTTTCTTTTGATGCTAGCTTCCTTTGGAGACCAAGCTGTTAACTCTTAAATTGCTACAATTAAATGAGTTGAATACTGTTAAAGGGAAATATATGAAAGAGAAGACAAATTTCATTAGCCTCTCTTGATGATATTTTTGTTTTTGTTGTTTTAATCATTAATTGTAGAATGACCTTGATCAATTAAATGGGTGTCTGCCAATAATCTGTTTCTTGAATGTATGGCTTTTGTTATTTGCTACTATCATTGCAGGTCTGTGTTTTGGGCTTTGTTTGGGGCAATCTATCTCTGTTTTGGTATGCCAGAAGTATATCGTGTTCTTTTTGAAGTCTTTGGAATGGATCCAGATGCTGAGGAATGCCAGCCGAAATTGCGTAGGCAACTTGAAGATATAGATCATGTATCTGCGGAGTTTGAAGGCAAGATAAGCTGGCAAGATATGGTTGCGTACAAGGCATGTTCTGCAGTCTTCTGTCTCAGTATTTATTTATTTCGAAAGAGCTACCACATAAAAAACTAAATATTGTGAACTATGGTTGCCAAACCTAATCTTGCTTCATTATAAATTCAAAATTGTTTCTCTGCTCTTTTGTCAGTTGTGCATGCAAAACCCTGATGCTCAATATAATTGGCATATGTTATTATTTGAAGAACAGCAATGATGTTTACTGCTCTGCATTCAGCCTCCTGCAGATGCCTTGTTTGCACATCCACGGCTGTTCAGAGCTTGTGTTCCTCCAGGAATGCATCGGTTTAGAGGAAATGTATGGGATTATGATTGCAAACCTCAGATTATGCGAGTCCTCAGATATCCACTAAAAATGACAGATAGAATTCCAGAAATTACTAAAGCCAGGAACATAGAGCTTGATCTTGGGTTGCAGGTATCTCTATTATTGCCTCTCAGTGTGATTTTCATTTGCCAGATCTGACTATTACATACACTTTGACTTGACTTCTGAGGGTTGGGGATATCTTTTGATGCGCCTCTGAATAAATATATAACCATGCATGCTTCCATTGTCCCATCCTTGGGTTCAATATTCATGCTACATTGGCCAGGTTTAATGACAAATGAAGTTGTCTGGGGTGGTGGGGGCTCTTCTTTAACCTGTCTTCCTAGGAAAATGTGATCAGCTTGAAGGTTCCCCAACTACCATTAATACTGTTGAATTTCTTGTTGAATCACAGCTATGTTTCTTGCACCCATCAAAGTACAAATTCGATCATCCTCGATTTTGCTACGAGCGATTAGAATACCTTGGCCAAAAGATTCAGGTACTAATCTTTCTGTTCACTCTATTAATATTTGATTGAAAAGAAACTCTTTATATCATACACTAAAATTTTCTCGTGTCTTTGCACTGCATACCATATAATTTGTCGTTTTGGCATTTTTACAGGATTTGGTAATGGCTGAAAGATTGTTGATCAAGCATTTAGATGCTCCAGGGTCCTGGTTACAAAATAGACACCGCAGGTTTCTTATGAACAAGTATTGTGGAAGATATTTGAGGAACAAAAATCTCCACCACTTTATTATATATTCCGAAGAGGTTCAAGACGCATATCAGCGCAGCTATAAACTGAAGTACCCAGTCAATACGGCTGTTCAACAGGCCCTTCACGGGCTTTCATATGCTGTTTATGGTAAACGTGATGTGAGACGTCTGATGTTTGAGGTTTTTGACTTTGAGCAAATCCAGTCTGAGGCAATGTAAATATGAAGAGACAGAACAATAGTGACAAGGATAGAAGAATTACATATTATGATTTGGTCCACCTTGCTTTAATTGATTTGCAAGTTCTTTTGAAGTTGCCCTTGTATATATATTCACTGTATTCTATTAATTTTGAAGACTGAGCTCTACATTCTTAAAATTGCATGGAGATGAGGATGCGTTATGTGGATGTGTCTGGCTATCTGTTCTTCTCCAATCACCATAGCCAGACTTTGTTGGTCAAGTAGGTGATTTTAGGATGAATATTACCTCATACTTGTCCATTGTAACAAAATTATGGGGCTAAATTTTGAATCTTACTAATCATTATGAACTACCCTTCCCCAAAAAAATCTCTTGAAAGATGTAGTTATAGAATAATTATGTCAGTCTTGTACTCTTCGCATAGTGATCGTCCTGCTACAATTCCATCTCATGGTTTGAGAAACAGTGGTCTTTTTCAAAATTTTCTGTTTGGACAAAACTCTGCAGGTTGCTTTGGTTGGTTGAAAAGGTTGCCCTTTTTTCCAATGATGAAATCTGGTGCACCTTCGGTTGACTTGTGCATGTATGTATCCATTTACTACAGGATTTCCATAAGCTGAGTACTCTACTTTCCAAATTTTCTTATTCTTGTCACTTTTGTAATATACAATTCGTATTGTTACAATCCCTAGCATGCACCGAAAGAATGTCGTGGTGCTGGAAGAACCTGCTTCGGCCAGGCTGGAACGTAGTGAATGTCATTCATTGAATGGCAAATGCTTTTGGAGTCCAAAAATTTTCCTAGTCAAGTTTTGAGGAAGGGTTAAAATCCCAAACTGGCATGCAGAACTGCTATATATCCTCTCCCCCTTGTATAGGCAGATCCATCTGGCTCAGTCTTTCATCTCTAAATAAGTTTATATCGTGCTTGTGAAGCTACTAACAATGTTTATTTGTTCATTCATACCAAATGGTAATAACTAGTTCAATCATTTTCTTGAACGTCTAGGAAAATCTTAATTCCTACATTGAAACTTTTTTTAATTGTAGATTTACTAAGACATTTAGAAAATACATAGTGATTGGAGTGCGGGTATAATATTTTGTGAGAAAAACCGGAGTTTGGTATTATTTTAAAGGATGGAGCTATGATTTGAAAGTTAGAAGTCTGTCTATTCTATTCAAAATGAATGGACGGTTTGGAGGTTATATTCATAATGGGGCACCAACTTGTTATATGAGAATTACTTTTGAGAGTTCCCATTTTTCAATTTCTATTCAGCACCTGCTACCATGCGCTCATATGAAAACACGTTAAGGTTACTATCAATTTGGGCATTCTAAATATTTTATGCCCATTTCTTTTTAACATTTTAATACAAGAATGTCAAATGAATATGATCTGTTTTACATAACTTGGGCATTTTGGGAAACTACTAATTTTAGCTACCACATTTTTATATATTAAAATTTGTCAAAATTACAAAATATACGACTCTTATTTTACAGAGAGTATGAGAAAGTAACATATACATTTAAAAAATCTTCTGATCGTTGTGGTGCATGCTGCATAACTTAAGGTTTGTATTCAAAACTTCTGATCGTTGAATTCTCACTGTGTTCTAAAGAAACATTAGTCTGAGTTTGGGGAGAAGACTCATTGAGTTATTTTGCAATCATATTTGAGCTTTCATTTGAATGATATAGAATATATTTAATAAGAGTCTAAATATGATTAGAAGAGTGTAGCTAGAGTGCCTATTTTTCTGCATGAGTTTGGTTGAAGCATCACCTCACACCAGTTTGGTAATTGAAATAATTTTTTTTTAAGGACCTAAAACGGCATGAAGTTGAAGGAGGCCGTAGTGTACCAGCTTTATTGAGTAAGGGAAATGATCCTCAAAACTCAAACCTCATACCTCAAACCATTCCAAAAAAAGTTACTCCAAAAGCGGAGGGGGTATTATTCGTTTGACACTTTTACATATAAAAAAAATATTAGAGAATGTAAAAAGTATGTGTAATTATCCTTACACACGCATTAAATATGCGCACGAACCACCAGCAATACTTCTCCGCTTCTTGCTAGTGTGCACCCTTGTCGCCTTGCGTGCGCCGGTTGCGCAACCCCCTAACGTGCGCATCCCCACCCACCTCATCGAAACTAAGACCACCACAATCCTTCATCAGCGCAACAGAACCCAGATCTCGGGTTCCAATCCCCAACCCATGTCGAAGGCGCGTGTTTACACCGATGTCAACGTTATTCGCCCCAAAGAGTACTGGGATTATGAATCTCTCACCGTTCAATGGGGGTAATATTCCCATCTCTAACATATTTCTCATCCTTTTGCTGATTTCTTATCTAATTTTGTTTTCTAAGCTTTTTGTAGCGCCTTAATTAGCCCCAATTCTCAATTAATGGATATTTTTCCTTTTAGGTTATAAGCCTCAGGTGTTGTTTTTGTAGTTTTTGTTACTTGTCCTCCATTTCAAATACCTAAACCTTCAACAATTTTATGTCACATTCTTTTCAAATTTCGATGTCCGACGGGGATGCTGAATGATACCGTTTGTGTTATGACTATAACCTTTTGATTGGATCTGTTGGCCCTCTTACGTTTCGGTGTGTGGTATGAATTCAGAAGCTGATTGACCATGACGAATCACCTTGTCTGATGTAATTTGGTTGGTTGATGTAATTATTATACGTAGTCTAAAATGAAATACTTGAAGTATTGTTGATTCTTTGAGCAAGGTTCATCGGCAGGAGGTCTAATTCTTATGGGGCTTTACGTTTTCCATTCCAATTATTTTATTTATGAATTTTCTGTGTGCTCTTTTCAGCGATCAGGATGATTATGAGGTTGTGCGAAAAGTGGGAAGGGGGAAGTATAGTGAGGTTTTTGAAGGCGTAAATGTTAATAGCAACGACCGCTGTATAATCAAGATTCTCAAGCCTGTTAAGAAAAAAAAGGTGAGAGATTTTGTTTTTACATTGATCTTGTTTTTTACCTTTGGGACCTGGAGACTACGAGTAAAAGGTCGAGCAGGGGTGCTTCATGAGAATTGTTCTCCTAAAATTTAGGCACAAGTTTCACGCATATACTCTTTCACTGTTTTCTTGTGAGCTGTTGGATAACATCTGGCACTACTCTGCACAATCTCCTAACACAGTTGTGCAATAATTATTTCCAATAAAAAACATAAAATAAAAGACATAATATTTGACCTGTGGAAGTTATGCTTTGAATGGAGACTAGTAGCTTCAAAGTTTGAACTAGTTCTCCTTAGCTGAAAAAATGTGTAATTCTGTGTCACCCTAAATATTGGTGAGCTTCAAGGATTATTAACTATTAGAGGTTGTTTACATGGATCACATGACACTTTTTTGTTTAGTTAAATACTGAGTTTCAACAGTGTTATTTACCATGAAATCCCTGTTGACTACTTCCTTCAATCCATATTGGCCTCCCTCTCCTCCTCTTCATAGAAACCAAAACCATATCATATATTATTCCTCCTGTTCTCCCTTGGTCTTCTTTATACATGTTCAAATCAAACCACTTTTATCGATTTCCGTTATCTTTTTCTCAATCGGTGCATCTCACCTCATGTGCTATCATTCCGTACTTTGTTTTTTCTTGTATGACCACACATCCATCTTTGCTTTCTCGTTTATGCTATTCCAACATTTTTCTCTTGCTGTCCCTTTAAAAGGCCCAACATCACTACAATAAAATATTGTTGAGTGTGTAGCAGTAGGATAACACTGGCCTTTGAATTTGGTTGGCACTTTGCGAACATAAATAGCCCCCAATATCTTTCTACATTTGTGTAGCATCCTCATTAGTTTTCCTATCATTTTTTATTATTTGTTCTAGATTTTTAAACTTAGAAATATGTAGTATGACATCTTTTCTTTTTTCTTCTGTGTCATGTTCTTGTCTCTTGCTAAAGTTACATTGCATGTACTTTGTCTTACTTCTGCTCTAGTGTAGGCCCTTTGTTCAAAGTTTTGTCTCCAAAGTTTGAGTTGAGAGAGTTAACTGCTTCCCTTGGTTTCTTAGCCAACTTTATGTCATCTTCAAAATACATGCAATAAGGGAGAGACTTTTTTTGTATATCCCTAGTATGCATATCCATGATTGAATTAAAGGACTTTAGCCTTAGTGGGGCATCCTCTTTTTGAAACAAAATGCTGGAAAGGAGATGGTGGAATGTGTGATTCCACACCGAGGGCAGGACATAGAGTTGTTCTGCTTCATTGCAGAAACCTGCTCCTGCAAGTTGTATTTTTTAAATTGTTAGCAGAGTTGGTAGCCAAACCTTGATTCCAACTGGTGATGTGAATGATTTAGGGCATGAAGAAATACAACTTCACTTCCAATTTTTAGAGTAGAACCACAAAGTGGTCCTCACATTTTATGGACTTAGTATATATCTTCTACTTTTTTAAAAACATTTTTTATTATATAGTGTTTCATGTAATGAAACATTCAGTTTTTATGAGATTTTTATGTTACCTTCTGAGATATTTAACCTCTTTTTGCAGATTAAAAGAGAGATAAAAATACTTCAGAACCTTTGTGGGGGCCCAAATATTGTCAAGCTTCTTGATATTGTCAGAGATCAACACTCTAAAACTCCTAGCTTAATATTTGAGTATGTCAACAGTACAGATTTTAAAGTTTTGTATCCAACCTTGACTGACTATGACATACGCTATTATATATACGAGCTTCTCAAGGTAACATGATTTTTCAATCTCTTATGGTATACCTCGACTGATGTTCTGTGTCCTCTCCTTTATATATTTTTCCTTAAAAGTAATTTTAGTATCTTTGTTTTGGACAAGGTTCAAATCAATTTTGCATCTGATTATATGTGTATATATAGGCTTTTGAGTATGCATCATGTAAAATATTATTACTTTACATTTGCAGAAATATGCCTCTTGTTAAATGGAAGCTTTATTTGTGAATTGCAGGCCTTAGATTACTGTCATTCTCAAGGCATAATGCATAGAGATGTCAAGCCTCATAATGTTATGATAGATCATGAATTACGGAAACTTCGCTTGATCGATTGGGGTCTTGCTGAATTTTATCACCCTGGAAAGGAATACAATGTTCGTGTGGCTTCAAGGTAATGTTCTGGCCAATTGACTATGCTCGCAACTCAATTTCTGAAGTAAAATAATAAAATATTTATACAATGGATGAACCTGAGTATATCAGCATATAACATAAATCAAAAGCAGTAAGGTATAGTTAGCTCATTCAAGTATGAATTTTTAATACAAATGGATTAGTGGAATTATTGCTTCCCAAGTAGTGGTACATCTGCTAGAAGATGTGGAAACATGATCAAACAGTGCATGTAGTGGTATATCTGCTAACATCATTCGGAAGATGTGGAAACTTGATCAAACAGTGCATCAATAATACAAAATTTTGCTCTAAAATAATTTTCACGCCTGAAGTACAGGTGTAGAAGTGATATGTTCTTGGTCAATTAAAATGCGTGTGCTTTAGTCTAATCTATTGCTACTAAACACAGTGACTATTAGGACTTGCACAAAGTTTATTATAAATTACAGTGGAAATCAATGATTGTGGCTGCAGCAGTGAGAGTATGGCAGTGAATGCTGAATGACTAGTGATTGCAATTTGCAGCCGCAATGCAACCATGGTTGTGATACAGCTGCTAACATGAGTTATGGCTGGTGTTGGTTGCAGTGGCCTACAACGTGGTGGTATTAGGTTGGGAGGAGTAGCACTGCTGCCGTACCATATCCAAAGGTGGGTGGCAATGATGATGGTGGTAGCATAGCAACTAATGGTGATGGCGGTTATGGATGGAGACGGTGAGCAGTGAGGAGGGAAACTATCAGTGCTAGTGGTCGTAACAATAGCAGTAATATTGAGTGCCAATGGTTGCAGTAACAATAGTCGGGGAGAATATGAAAGACCAAAAGGCTACCAATAATGATGTCTGTGGTGGCTGTGGCAGCACCTACGAGAGTGGTAGTTGTTGGTGGTTGTGATGATAATTGTAATGACAACGGTAGTGGTTGGACTATTGGAGATGACAGTAATAGTGGGTAATGCCAGAGGGATGGGGATTGAATAAGTGGGTTTATGATTGAAATCCAAAAATCAAAATAACTTTTTAATTTTAAAAATTGAGTTCAAAGTGTTTCAAAATTGAGTAAAAAAATAATTGAGCTCCTCTCTAGCTAAACATGTTGTTTAAAAGTTGGATTTGAAAACCAAACTTTAAAACCATGCTGCCACCTCAAACTGTTTCTTTCCTAAAATGTTTAAAGTGTTTCAAATTGAGTAAAAAAATAATTGAGCTCCTCTCTAGCTAAACATGTTGTTTAAAAGTTGGATTTGAAAACCAAACTTTAAAACCTTGCTGCCACCTCAAACTGGTCCTTTCCTAAAATGTTTGTCAACCAATTGTGTTTTCTATGGTAATCAAACTCAAGTTTTAACTCGCAAAAACGTAGTAGTTTACAAACACACATCCCTTGTTCGAGTTAACTCGTTTTTTTTTTTTTTTTTGATCAACAAACAATCAAACCAAATTAAAACCCATATAAAACCCCCATCCCAACCCTTTTACATAAACCAAATCACATTAAAAATCTCCAAAAAAAAAGAAATGAACAAACACCCCAAAAGCAAAAGAAAAATA
>Ga0123342_1006387_pt1 | contig 16388 bp, 5 predicted proteins | sample Turbeawhitnodule_FD_89960 | JGI IMG/M metagenome (GOLD analysis project Ga0123342, IMG submission 89960) | Root nodule microbial communities of legume samples collected from Mexico - Turtle bean Mexico white nodule | ecosystem: Host-associated > Plants > Roots > Nodule | place: Mexico: Nepantla... | reverse complement strand
TATAGACCCATTAATAGTGATTATATTCCTATAATTAAGTCTAATTATAGACTCATTAATAGTGATTATATTCCTGTAATTAAGTCTAATTAAGTCTAATAATGATTTTGTCCGGTAATAGTTTCTAATGTTTTTTTTTTACAACTAACCTTTAAAATTAATGTTACATGTGTACATCACGAAGATCATATTATATATTTTGATTTAAGAACACGGAAATAATAAAGAAAAAAAACTGATTTCATTATTAAGAAAATAGAGTATTCCATAAAATTGATATACATCAAAGTTTTATTAAAGTTCTATAATTGAACAAAAACACACAACAATCTCTCCTTTTAGATGGAAGAAAAATATTTTTGATTCCTATCCTGATAATGATATTAAGACAAACATTTTTGGATTAGAGTTTTGTAAAGATGTCAATCAATTGATGATGTTTTCTTTCATAAAATAGTTTGAGTGTGCCTATTGTCAACCTGTTCCTAGATGTAGTGCAAGTCAATCTCAAAATGCTTGATTTTTTCATAATAAGTAGGATTAATAGCAATATGAATCACAACTTTGTTATCACAATAAACAAACCACAAGAAGTTGAAGTATTGAATTCAACTAACAAATTTCTTAACCAAATGATTTTTGCAAAAACAAAAGTCAACAACCTATATTCAACCTCAACTAAAGATTTGCTAACATTGTGCAATCTTTTTCCTTTCCAAGAAATTAAAGAATCCCCTAAGAAGGTACAAAAACAAGTCGTGAATCTTTTACTATCAATACATGATCCTTAATCAGAATCAACATAGACATATATTTTCTTGCGAGAACTAGATTTGGAAAGAATACCATGATCAACAATGTGTTTTAAATAACGAAGAAGGGTGTAATCTACACTAAGGTCTTCAGAATAGAGATTACAAATAAATTGGCTTAACATATGTATAGTATAACAAATATACAGTCTGGAAATAGTGAGATAGAATAGCCTACCAATAAGCCTTCTATAGGTGTCTGGATCAAGTAGAGGTGTCCAAGAATTTGCATGTAGTTTTAAGTTGGGTTCCATAGAAATAGTTGAGGGCTTGCAGGACATCACACCACAATATTCAATAAGAGCTAAAGTATAATGACTCTGACATATGAAAATACCTGCTTGAGATTTCTAGAATTTCAAACCAAGAAAGAATTTTAAGTCTCCTAAATTCTTCAATTTGAAGTTATCATGCAACCTGATTTTGATGATATTGGTAATTTCAAGAGGACCGAGACTAGTGATGATGATGTCGTCAACATAGACAAGAACAACTACACGAGTGCATTTGATTCCTTTGGTGAATAGAGTATAGTCACTTTTTGAATTTTTCAAGCCATAAGAAATAAGAGTAACACTAAATTTGTTTAACCAGATTCTAGAGGTTTGCTTTAGGCCATAGATTGACTTGTTTAATTTGTAGACAAGAGGTGTCGTTGATGTTATTGCAAAATGATGATTGTATCCTTGAGGAATATGCATAAAAATATCTTCTTCAAGATCACCATTGAGGAAGACATTGTTGATATTAATTTAAGCCAAATGTCATTAATGTGAGGCAACTAAGGAGAATAGAAGTTGTAGGGTAGTTGTCTTTGCAAGATGGAAAAACATTTATTAAAATTCAATCCATATTGTTATGTAAAACCAGGTGCCACTAGCATTGCTTTATGCTTGGACACAATGCCATCATAATTATATTTCAACTTGAAAATCCACTTGTAGCTAATATGCTTTTTCCTACTATGCAGATGGATGACAAACCAAGTATTATTAATCTCCATGGTAGCAACAACCTCATCTTCTATGGCACTTTTTCAATGAGAATTTTAGTGTCTTGTTTATATGTTGACAAATATTGGACGTATATAATGAGAGTATGACGTAGAAAGCTTGGAGTAATTAACACAGTCTTGGACTAATTAACATATTCTTGGAGTAATTAACACAAAATTGGGAATACATCGTTTTTATTCATCTTATAATCCAAAAATATTTAAAAAGGTTAAAATTCCTAAATTAGAGGTTAAATTATAACTATTTTATCAATTAAAGTCCATAAGGGCCTATCTGTTTGTATGAAATATTACTGAATTATGACAGTTATCAACTCTCCCAACCTAGAATATTACTTGTCCTTTAGCAAAGTAAATGAATATAAACATAACATATTTGAGTTAAAATATGAAAACAACGTTATTTACTAAACAACATATTAAATTAGAAACTTATGGTGCTTCCAACTTCAAATATAACAAGATATAAATACAATCGACTTCTAGGATAACAACTGAAACAATGAAATGACAATTTATCAAGGAATTTCTTCTCATATTCTCACAGGTAGGTGTTTCTCTTAATTTTCACTGAATCCTAACAAATCACTGTTGCTTTTCATTTCACCTTCATATCAGAATCACATTAGAAAAATGAATCTTAAGGTCTTCTGTAGAGTTATAATGAGATTGAGCTTCCAAAAGAGTATATTGGTTTTTTAGATAAAAAAATGCACATTTAAAATAAAAAGAATATACCTACAATCTAATCTAAATACATTACATATGTGTTATCTAATCACCAATTTCTTTATCTTTAATATTTTTCCCCATTTTCTTTTCTTCTTTCTTTATTTTTTTTTTAATTTTTTTTGTATATATTTTTTTTTCAAATTTCTGATAATAAAAATAAACCCAACCAAATAAAGTATTTAAACTTAAATTATTCAAACAACTAAAACCAATAATTCATTTTTTTTTATATATAAGTTGCATTTGTGTTCTCCTTTCTTAAACATGCTAATATAGGTAGGAAAGTATAAGTTAAGGTTCAGGGTACAATAATAATTGAAAAAAAAAATATTCTTTGCTAAAAAAGGGCTAGGAGAGAGATATAATCAATTTAAACAAAGGTTAACTATTTGACCCTGAGTTTCTAATTAATACAAATGTCTTAATCATTTTCATACTCTTTTATGATGTAACATAAAATAAACAATCAAGCAACCACAACTGTCAATTTATCAATGAAACTCTCAAATTATTTAAGATTCACACACACTTACTTGGCTTGCTTAGTCTAATTCCTTATTGCTTGTCATTCTCTATTCCTTATTGCTTAGTTTAATATCCTTCCTCAGCCATGTTACTTTCTTCTTGAATTATCTCAATGTGAGGGGTAAACATACACTACAAGAAAATAATTAAATAGAAACCAATTTTTAAAGACCAAAATAATTAGTTGCAATAGTAACTAAATTAAAGACCATTTTAAAAACTAAAAAAAAAATTGGTTTCTAAATTAGTTTTTAATATTGTTAAATAGTTTCTAAATTGATATCTAATTAGCAACCAAGGTTTTAACTACCAATTATTTAATTTCTAAATTTGGTCTCTAAAACTTTGGTTGCTAATTAGATACCAATTTAGAAACCAATTTTTGATTTAGTTTCTAAAATGGTTTCTAATTTAGTTACTATTGCAACTAATTATTTTGGTCTCTAAAAATTGGTTTATATTTCATGTTTTTCTTGTAGTGATAGTTGAAGATTATTTTCTAACTTGTCCTTACTTTTCTTCTCTTTTCTTACTTCTATTTTTCTGAGTTCTTCTCATTTTCTAAATCTAACTACAATTGATGTCTAGAAATTTTTCTCTTAATATCATATATCATAAGATAACTAAAGTAAGAATTAGCACAAAAAAGCAAATAATATTTTTTTAAAAAAATAAAAGTAAAACAAAAAATTTTAAATAAAGAAAAAAAATAAGTATATTTTTTAAAATAAATAAATAAAAGAAAACAAAAAATGTTAAATAAAGAAAACATAACTAAATTTTTAAAAAATAAACAAAAACGGATAATTTAAAATAAAGAAAAACAAAATAATAAGCTATAAGAAAAGAGATAACTGCCATGAACTCATCCCGAGAACCCACCGCATGTCTTCTAAAGAAGTGAACTCAAACTCATAAAAACCCTTCCCAAGAGGGATTGCTTTCCACGATCCAATAGCCTTCTACACAAGTTGCAACTTTTTAGTTAAATCAATGTGTGTGAAAGGTTTATCCTCCTTAGATAGAATAATCTGACCATGTAGATGGGTCTTACAATTCTCAAGACCAACCAAGTAATCTTCCTCATCAATCAAGGCAACAACCATGCCTCCTTTAATACAAGGAGTAGGTAGCTGGGATAAGGAATGTCACATGTATTTCCCAAAGCTTGAGCAAAAGTCTTCCTTTGGTCTGACACAACAAATGCTTTCTTATTAGGAATTACTTCTCAATCCATCAAATAAGCCTATGGGATGAGGAAACCCGTAGTGTCCTCAACCATTCTCAAAGGCTAACAAGCTTCCGACCAACCCACCCCAACCGCCATCGTCCCACTGGCCGCACCACTGCCGCACACCAGTCGCACCAAAGCAGACACAAAAGGTACTTTTGTTGTGTGCAAGCCAGCAACACCCACACACATTTCTTTATAAAAATCTCGAATTTACTACAAATTAAATCAGGCTACATGAAAAAGGAGGAAATTTTTTTGTATGCAATGCCTTGACACCCCACCAACAACACTCGCACACGTTTCTTGATAAAAATATTGACTTTACCACAAATTTTGATGAAAATCTTGACTTTACTACAAATTTTAATAAAAATCTTGACTTTATCACAAATTTGGATAAAAATCCTGACTTTACCACAAATTTTGATAAAAATCTTGACTTTATCACAATTTTTGATAAAAATCTTGACTTTACCACAAATTAGAACTGGCTACATGAAAAAGGTGACAACTTTTTGTGTGCAATAGAAGTTCAAAGAAGAAAGTTTGAAGTCCCACTTCAAAAAACTCTATCCCAAAAGCATATTAACACAACTTTACAAAGAAAAATATTTAAGGAAAAATTACACCTTGTATGCAGACGTGGAGATTCGTCGCGCCACCTGCACCCACGATCCCTACGCCACCACCGTCCACCACCAAGCTGAAGAATGAACAACCACCCATACAAATCCTAGCCGCACCAAAACTCTTCAGAGGGAAGAGAACAGAGCAAAAATCTTATCTCCAAAGAGATTTGAAATTCACATTAGGATAAGTTGTTTTTATAAATATGCGAGGAATTGATATTTAGGAAGCATCTTAATAATTTTATATGCGATGAATCAATATAAATGATTTTTATACGGGCATCAATATCAATCAAAAGACACAATATTGTCAAGCTAATCAAAATACAAAAGAGTGAGAAAGATGAAACCCAATCCCTATTTTTCCAATTGAAGCAACAACTTTTTGACTTGTTTTCTTGTTAATCATTTCCAATATAACAAATCCCAACAAACTTTTATTATTCTGTTTTATATTTAGTTAATCTTTTACTTGATTATTTAACTGTTCCTTGTGGATTCGATATCCATCCTTACAGACAAATTATTACTTCTAACAACGCGATACACTTGTCGTCGAAAAGTCATCAACGCTCTACGTAATATCATTGCTGCAATCAACAAATTTTCTACCTGGCCCAATAATGTTTTAGCCGAAAGTGCACCATCTACTATTGTCCAAACCCAAAAAGGTATAAGAGGGGATGAATCTTAGTTAACAAAAGACAAGGTTCTCCTCAAAATAAGCGTAAACGAAGATTCTGGTCAATCGAGAGGAGAAACACAAATCAGTCAAACCTTCATTGGAGAAGAAATGGGGGCAATGCAAGATCGTGTACAGACGACACATCATAGAGACAAACCTGTTGTTCGGAAGATGCACCTAATCGAAGAAGCTCAAATAACTTCAAAGGTTTTCTAACACAGAAGGGGGCTACTGCGTGGGGAATTAAGTAAGCAACCACACTGGAAGGCTCTAACTAGTGCGGAAACAACTCAAATTGAGAAGAGCAACTCAACCAAGTTTCTATTCATACTCTATATCAATATATTTTTAATAGTGAAATTGTTAGCACAATAATCGTTTATGGAATTCAATAGATAAAATAGAATCAATACAATTGCGGGAAATGGGAAACAAATAGGTATAACATCTGTAGGGGATGAGGAAGAGGTCCTTAATGAATTAAATCGCATGCGGGATAGAGATAGTAAAATTAAGAACAATTGCAAGTAGGGAAATAGAAATGACCATCTATGATAATAATAAACCTAAACATAAGAGGATTAGAGGGGTACCTGATAAATGCCTAATTCCAATAATATTTCATATTAAAATATAGACACTTATGATGATTTATTATTAATTTACATATAAAATAATCCCTAATTTATGAATTTATACATTTTTATATTTTTTATGATCTTTATTTGAATAAGAGCATTTTATTTCAAAATTTGGTGTTAATTGCAGGTTTCTAGGGAGAATTGAAGATTTGGAGTAAAGGACAATGATTTGAGCTAAAATGAGAAAGCTGAAAGGTCCCAGAAATAGAGAAAAGCGTCGAAAAAGCCAATTTCGCAACAAGAGTATCCCGCTCAAGCGAGATATTCTTGTTTGAGCGAGAATGTTCCAGGACTGCTTTCGGAAATCGACGCCTTTCTCGCTCAAGCAAGAATTCCTCGCTTGAGCAAGAATGCGTCAGACAAATTGAGTCTTTTTTATGTTTTATTACTTAACCCATCAGCCTGACATAGGAAACAACCTAACCTTAGAAAAAAGGTTAGTTAGAGGGCTCGAGGCTCAACCCTAGTGTACCAGAATGATAGGAAAACACCATAGAGTGAATTGTAACCCAATTGGGAGAATGAAAGGTGCTAGAAGTATTCGTGGATAATTCTACCCTTTGGGATTGAGAGTAATCTGCTTGAACTCTTATGTATTGAGGTGATATTTATATATTATAATATTCAGTTCTTGATTGATTATTGGTATTGTTGTTTTACTTCTAAATAGTTGTGACAAATTGAGAATCTTAAATCTGAATGAAAAGTATTTTTAGGGTTCTAACCTAAACAATAATACTTAACATATTTGAGTACTAGGAATAGACTTCAAAAGTTAATTGTCATTAACGTCTAAGCTTGATTTTAAGTTGTTCTTATAATTATGCGAGTGATCAATAGTTAGGAAACATTCTTAAGGATAGTAAGAATTAGCTAATGGTTATCTCAGTAGAAGCATATTTTTTTTTTTAGTTGAGTAGGGATGATGTTGGAGAGGTGCCATAATATAAGCCTAGATAGCCACATGGGTTTTTGGGTGGTTGACATGCCACTTTTTTATGGTTTTTTTGGAGGTTATGTATAATATATAACTTTCAACTTTTGTGACAAGGTTGGAGCATCCCTAAAATGCTTCATATTTTATTTATTTATTCATTTTACTGATAAAAAAAGGTTAAAAATACTTAAAACCATCCTAAGTAGGTTGTCTAAAGAGTCACCATATATCAACATGATTTAAATCAAAACAATTTCAACTAAATTTTTTAGGATTAGGAAAGGATAATCTATTTTGTTTAGCAATATGACAAATAGAGCAAGGAAAAGAGTGACCAATAGAAGTGAGATGAGTTTTATTTGCAATAGATTTGCAAACAAGAATAGGTATATGCCCTAATCTCTTATGCCAAGTCTCATAAGTAACATTACAAGTATGAACACAACCAAAATAAGAGTTCTTTTTAGGAAAATAAAAAACCTCTAAGTTTTCATGTCCCACAAAATAAAACTATTATGCTGCATAATGAACTGAAATGTATTACCAACAATTTAAAGTCAAAAGAGATAGGAGATTAAAGTAAAAGGTACAAATATAAAACACATTATGTAGAAATATATCATCCAAAATCTTGATACTACCTATGCTTTCAACTTTGACCTTTGTGGAATTTTCTAAAAGGACATTAAAATTGTGAGTAAGCGTGTAAGAATCATATAAATCTTTAAAACAACAAATGTTAGAAATGCCACCAAAATCTATTATCCATATATGAAGGGAATTATGAGTGTCAACATTTAAACAATTGCCTATAACATGGGTTACCATAACATCAAGCTTGGTTTCAATATTCATTTGATAGTAAGAAAATAAATTAATTATTGACACTGAGTCGATGTAAGGGTGGAAGCCTGATCAGGGATGGAACTTTTAAAAGCATCATCAACTTAATTAACAGTGGATTGAATACATTTCTTGAAGTAATTTAGGGGATAACCAACAAGTTTATAACACTTATATTTTGTGTGTTCCAACATATCATAGTGAGCACATTTTGACCTAGCTTTCTTAACAAAATTAGGCTTATTGCCATCAAATTTTAGGTTTTAGTAAGTATTAACAATAAAAGCAATATTGTCTAAAGTAGTAATAAAATTAAAATGAATACCAATAATTTTACATTGAGCATTTTCTTGAAGAACAAGGGATAAGACATTACCGGGAAAGAGATAAAAGAAGGAGAATCTAACCACGAATTTGATAGAAAGAATTCTTGAGCCCCATTAAGAACGACATAACATACTCCAATTTGGTATGTATTTGGAGATGTTACAGACCACCACAAGTACAAGGGAAAAGAGGTTTGTAATCGGAAATTTCTTCCCAAATGGATTTGAGCTTTGGGTAATACGTACTTACATAATTGGGACCTTGTTAAAGACATTAATTGTCACTAGAGCTGAAATACGCAAGGACCATTCTTTTTTTAGAAACTTGTTTTCATATCTTTCCAGATTTCTTGCACAAGTGGCGAAGATAATGCTGCTTATAATGTCTTCGAAAATTGAATTGTAAATCTACGAGATAACAATGTTGGTCTCAAAGTCAATTTCTTGAAGAGCAGAATTGGATGGTGGGAGTAGATTCCAGTACCTTACAACGGTATACATCAATTCTTAACTGTTAGACCATGAATCTACCTTTTATATATGGGAATGTTGGTAGGAGGATGTCACAAGAGAGCTAGCTTCTGGGAAGGTGTGTTGGGGAAAATCAGGAGTAAATTAGGAAGTTGGAAAGGAAAATTTGTCTCTATGGCGGGAAGGATTTTCCTAATCAAGTTGGTTCTTACATCTTTGACTTTTTTCTACTTATCATTCTATAGGGTACCAACAACAGTGGCAAAGGAATAAAAATGAACAAGGAAAAAGTATGGTGGTTGGAGAAATCTAGCGACTCAAGGAAAAAGGAACAAGGAACTGGTGGAGGGATATGAAGGAGTTTTGGAGAAAAAGGAGGAATGGAGGTCAGTGTTTGATGATAACATAAGCTAGGTACTTGGAAACAGGAAAGAAATCAAGTTTTGGTTCGATAAGTGGGTAGAAGGCGAGGTTTTAAAAAATACTTTCCCAAGGTTGTTTTCTCTAACAACGGACAAGGATTTAAGATTGAATCAAGCAGGGAAGTAGAGTAACGATAGGTGGAGATGGAACTTGGTTTAGAGAAGGAATTTGTTCGAATGGGAAGAGAATCAGGTGGAACAGATGTTGGCAATATTGGATAACAAGAATCCAGTAAGGGAGGAGCAAGATAAGTGGTTATGGAAAGAGGGAGAGACAACCTCATTCTCGGTTAAATCAGCTTATAAGTTGCTAAATGATGAGGTTGGAGGGGAAGATAAACCTCTAATTGACAACACATGACCTGGAGGGTTCTTATTAATAAGATAGCAACTAGAGTCAATTTGGAAGATAGATGGATAATGATGTTAAGTAATCAGTGTATAATGTATGGAAGCATTTGGATGACAGTTGTAGGAAAAATATGGAAGCATAGAAATAAGAGCATATTCAGGAACAATAGAATTGACCACGTCGAAGTGTTCACTGTGATGCAATTAAAGGTATGGTCTTGGATCACTTCTATGGTTGTTGTCGCAAGTTTTTCTTACTCAGATTGGTGTGTGGACCCTTTGGTGTGTATGAAGTCTATAAGGAAAGCATGAAATCTAACGTTAGATGGAAGTGGGGGCTGGCTAGTATGACCTATATATGGTTTTGAACAATCCGATGTGTTATCTAGATGATACGATAGTGGAAGAGAAAGTCTTGTGGCTTTGTGAGTAAGCTCAGAGAAACCATTTCCAGACTACAGCTAGAAAGGTAAGGAAGGATTGGGAGCAGAGAAAGATGTTGTGAAGGTAGCAGGCATTAGTTGTTGGAGAATATTAAGGAGTCAGTTTAATAAATAACAGTTTTCTCTTATTTTGATTTTGATTTTGATTTTGGGGACTTTATGTTTTGTTTACATATGTTGGGTTGAGTTCTAAAGGGTTAAATGTGGTTGGTATGATGGTGGGTATTTTTTGACGAGTAGAGAGTTAAATTGCTTGTAGGATATGTTGTTATTGTACTTTCTTTGCTGCATAGTTGGATGCGTTTTTTTTTTCTTATGCAGCTTCTTGCATTGTTGGGTGTGTTTGTTGCATAATTGGATGCAATTTTTTTTGGTTATCTAGATGTAATATTTCTCCAAAGTTGGTTGTTGCTTTTCTATATAGGGGGCACATATATGATGTTGCAACTATTTGAGAATTTAGGTGGATTTTATATTGTATAAGGGTTGGAGCACCCCTGATGTGCTTATATTTATTTATTCTTTATGTTGTTGATAAAGAAGAAAAAACAATGCTATTTACATGAGACCACGCAACAAAGGTGTCATGAGTAGGAGACCTGTCAACAAGGTCAATTTTTTCTTGACAAATAAAGTCACTTGATCGAGAGGTTGAGACGTGAGATCAAGCTCAAAGCCATCAAAATGGTGCAAGAAAAAATAATGAGTGGGATCTCAGCTAAGAGGATTGGCCATGACAAACTATAAAAAGTAAATCCTAAATCCTAAACTCTAAAGAAAGAACAACATTAATTTTTATCTTCTAATACCATATCAGACTACACACATGAAAAGCAAAGAAAATAAAATTGATATCATATTAAAAAAAAATACCCTATAAAATTGATGTAAAGCAAAGTTTTATAATTAAAACCCGGTAACTAAACTCAATAATTAGAGTTAAGTGAGCATGTCTTAATACTTCTTAACTCGTTCTTATAAATTTTATTTTTAATGTTTGTTATCACTTTAATGTAGGTACACGAGTGGAATATTTAAATAAATAGGACCAAAGTAATTTCACGTAAAAAAAATTTGGGTAAGATCTAAATTAAAAAAATTGGAACTTCTCGTCCATGTTTGAACTACATATATAGGACAAATTTAAGAGAAGATTCCAATTAGAGCTAACGTGAACTTTACTATCATAACAGAGATTAAGTAGAGATGTGATTTAAAGTACAATAAATCACATCGATCCATAAAGAAAGTTGTTGGTCACCTAACTAACACATGTAGGTGTTCCGACACAAAGCACATAACCTAACTAATAAAGTAGCTAATTGACCAGTATGCATGAGATTCATTACAACGTCTAGTTGATTAAACTACACATAAAGCATTGTAACATCGAAAATTCAGTTAAGTTTGAGTTACTTAAACATATGTTCTGCAACCGTATGTGTTGAGTTAATGAAGTCAGTGTTTAGGAGTTTGAGATTGAAGCAATGGAGGGTTTTGACTGTGATGAGTGTGACTGTGTCAGGATCAATGGCCACGTCTGTACGGCGTTGTAGGCATGGATGGAAGGGTTTGGTGTTTTTTTGAGCTTTCCATCACTTTCAGCGATGACCAAAGATAGTTTGCCATATCAGGTAATGTTTGAATCGTACACCACCAAATATACTATCATTGTAACCAAAACTTGTTGGAGTAGAAGCAATATCACTTTGCATGTCTTGTTACATGTCATGTGGCCTACTCAGTGTGAACAGAATAAAGAAATGAATCATCTTCTTCCTTTAATCATCACCACTTTCTCTGTCACCGAGTAGATCTTATCTGTAACTTCTCTTTTATTGCAATGAAGAATTAGTTTATATACGTTTCCTATATCATATATACCGCTACGGCATACATAGCAGGAGATTTGGATTGATCAAATCCATCAGATGAAGCTGTTTATGAATACCTCAGACACGTTTCCATGATCTCTCTCTGCAACCCTCACAAGTGCTGCAACAAAACCTTGTTGCCTCCTTTACCATGGCAACAATGGAGTTTGTGCTAGATACATTAGTAATTATACCTTTCTATATTATGTATTTGTTGTTTATATGCATTACATAATTAATTATGTATATAAATACATCATAATATGTTAATTATTTTAAAAAATAAATATTATAATGTGTAAATTTACCATTTAATAATTTTATAGACCTGACTATTAATGTTTTGATAACATTTATTTTCTATACAGATATTTATAACTAAATATCTAAACTAACAATACAGTTTTTAAATTCCGATAAAAAAAAAGACATTTTTTAAATATTACATTACTATAATAAGATTTTCAAGTAATTATATATAAAATAAGTGTCGTCAAATATTATTACTCGTGTATTTAATATTTGAATATATATAGATCTATTAAATTTTTTTAACGAGTTAACATATAACTTTTTTAATCAAAGTTTTTTAAAATCTAGGCTTAAACACTTCTAAAAATATTATGTAGGCTAAACCAAATATTCTTGCGAAGTAGTATAACATATTTTCAGCTCTTCTTGGTAGGAAACAAAATATAGAATGAAAATCTCGAGTTCGATAAGGAAAAAATGAAGTTTAATAAAAATACATCTATTTTAATTGATTAGTAGTATTTTAATATGCGCAATTAGTTTTTTTTTTCTATTTTAGATTTATGATAAACAATTTATATTGTCGTATGTTAACTTGACTACTGATAACTTCTTTTAAGAAAATTAAAATTTAATTTAAAATAAATATAAAAAGAATAGTTTGGAAAAAAATTAACAAAAAATTGTAAAAAATACTTTCCCTGAAGAAAAGTCTTAAAACACTTTGGTGGCAAAATAATTACTAAATATCTGTAATTTGAGGTAGCTATCATGATTTATGTAGAGAGAGTGTATAGAAAATAGACAATTTTGAATATAGAAAAGTGGGTTAAAGAAGTTAGATGAATGAAATTTGATGAAAAGAAAGAGAAGATTAGGGTTATTGGTAAGAGGGGTATGGTGGGAATTGGGAAGAGGAAAGGTGTATGTGACATGACAGTCTGAATAGGTTTGGATGAGAGACATCCATTTATTGTTTTGTGCAGAGAAAGATAAAGTGAAGTTCCATCCATCCATCAGACAAGACCCAATTTCTGAGAGCCACACATCACATGGATCCAATTAACCCCACCTACCTCCTTGATTTGACCTCTCAGATTCTCTATATTTGACCTCTTCCCACCAGACAAACAACCCTTCTTATTATCACTAATCTCCCACTTATCATCTCTCTCATTCTTCAAATCCATTAACACTTTTTCATTTTCATTTACCTTATTTTCTAACTAACTAACTAACCTCACTTCAAACTAACTTATTTCATTTATTTTCTTCCTTCATATTCTCTTCAAAAAAATTCAGATTTTCTTTCAATGTAATAGTTGGAATTATGTTTTAATGTCTCTTAAAATACTCACATTAATTTAAATAATTTGACTGTTAATCGCTAATAATTAGATAAAAAAGAATGTTGTTATACCGTCATCAATACATTGCAAGCTATAAGTCAATTAGATAGGGAAATCTTAGTACATATCAAGTGTTCATAAAAAAAAAACGTGTACTTAAAAGGTGTAAGGATATTTCAAGAAAAAGTATTTATTAATTTTTAGTGCATGTTAAGAAAACTTTAACGGAAAGATAAATAGTGAAAACATTTTAAGTTAGTAAGACTTAACAATTTTTTTTTATAAAAAATAATAAATAAATAGAAGTATTTTAGATATCGTTCCACCCTATTAAAAAAGGTTAAAAAAAATATTAATTAATTTCATATTTATTGTAGGTGGTGTGGAGGAATAGAGAAAGAGAGGGGAGTGCAAAGGTTGGGTTGGTCAATACTCCCTCCTTTTCTTCTAAAAGTATGTTAAAGATTCTGCCCAATGATTATCACTTAATAAAATTAATATTTGGGAAATCATGTTTAATTAAATTATTCTTTCACCAGGTCTCTCATTTAGTTTGATAGAAATTCAAAATAAACTTGTAAACTTTTGAAGTGATAATCGTTTCAAAATAATTAACAAAAACAATTACATTAAAAAGATTACCTTATTGCAAAAGCAACACCATCCTAACACTTAAATGTCTAGTTTCCTAATAGATCTCTCAAATGCGCATAAATTCAATCCCTTTTAGTTTAAATCAACAAAATAACAAAATGAAGAATAAGAATTACATTTCATTTACTTTTTGGGATATTAATTAAGAAAAATGAGGCAAAGGAAAAAAGTAGTATAATTATCATTGAATTTATATGAACATTTTAGATAACTTATATTTCACAATGATCTTTTGTCAAATTTTTTACAATTCAAGATGTGCAATGCTTCTGTTTCAATTAATGACGTTTGGGATGCAATTTGGGTTGAAGTAGTAAGTAAAATTTGGAAACACATGAACAATGTCATCTTTAAAATGGGCATGACTAATGAGTCAAAATTGTTCGCATTGGTTCAAGTAAATGTTTGGTCTTGAATTTCTTCCAAGTCACACTTTGTTTCGTTCCCTTATTCTGATTGGTGTCTGGATCCTTTGATTTGTATGAGGTTGGTTTCTTGATGTTGCAACTTGCGGGTTTTTACTATTGTCAGGGTTTGAGGTTCTGTTTCCGATTAGATATATTTTTGGGAGTTAGGAAAATGATAAAGTATAATATTTATTGATTTTTTATTATTGATAAAAAAGTGTATAAAAATAAAGAAAACTAAAAAAGAAAAGAAAGTATATTATAACATTATGACGATAATGCGTAATAGAAATGGGAGGAGAATATAGATTATTGTGAAGTTTAGAATGAAGAAGAGATATTATGATGAGGGAGAGTGGGTCTCACGTGTGCGTTCCTTGAATGAAGGATGAAACATTATGATGGAAGACAAGGATGACCCATGTTAGATTGAGGAGATGGTGGAATAGTAGGCTTTGAAAGGAGCATGCATGTCATAACCATATATAGCCACCCCGTCTACTGTGTCTAACATTACACGTCACGTCACCATGACTCAACCAATAGTAGTATTTCATAATTTCAAACACTCTTCCAAGAACAAAATAAAACAAACAAACTCCATCTGCAGCTACCATCCAATATTCTGCTTCCACCACTCCTCAATTTATCACTCACGCGCATTTTCACACCTCACATATTAATGCATCATTTCACTTTTTTTTATAACTTATTCTCTTAAACCCTGCAACTTATATCTTTTTTACTAAATAAATCTCACATCTTTATATTTTTATCAATATTTACTTGCTAAATTTTATCATTTTTTTATAATAAAAAACCACAAATAGAATTCTAGTTCTTATATAGCCAACTGGTGCTTGTCACATTCTTATTAAGACGAAACTATATATAAATGAAGATTTTAAATAGGCATATGCTCTTAATAAAATCATTGAATTAGAGTTTAATAATTATCTATATTTTGTAATTTAACAATAAATTCTCTATCATTATAAGAAAATTATAAAATAATAATTAAATTTAAAAATAAAAAATCATTAATCACTATATTAACTAAATTATTTAAAAATAAAAAATCATTAGTCACTATATTAACTAAATTATACACTATTTTAGAGATTAAAAAATTATTTATATCTAAAATAATTTTTATTATTAATAAAAAAATAAAAAATAATTTTTAAATTGATATATAAATTAGTTATCAATGGAATGTTTTAGTTATTATTATTTTAGATTTTAAATTAATTTTTTAAAAAATTAATAAAGACTAATTTAAAATATAAAGTATTAAGTAGTTAAAACTTGGTAAGTCGTAGGTAGATACTAATTTAGAAACTATTTTATAATTTTTTATTAATAATAGAAACTATTTTATATATTAATGATTTTTTTAGTTTATAAAATAGTTTCTAATTTAATAAAATAATAGTAAATTATTTTTATTTTTAAAATTAGTTGTAATATATTTTTATAACAATTATAATTACACTTTAACAATTATAAAATCGCTGTAGGTATTCACTGATGTGAGCAGATCCAAATCCAGCAAGGTTTGTATGAGGCAAATTCCGCCATGATCGCCGAAGTTATACAAGGTCGATGAACCGGCGATCTCCACGCGGGCGTAGTCGGTGGTCGTCGAAGGTATGCAAAGGGTAACATGATCGCCGGTTAATGAAGCGGCGTTCTGTCAACATGATCGCCGATCGAAGAAGCGGCGTTCTCCATATGTGTGTAGTCGGAGGGTGCTGAAGTTTTACAAGGACAACATGATCGCCGG
>Ga0123342_1006386_pt1 | contig 16389 bp, 13 predicted proteins | sample Turbeawhitnodule_FD_89960 | JGI IMG/M metagenome (GOLD analysis project Ga0123342, IMG submission 89960) | Root nodule microbial communities of legume samples collected from Mexico - Turtle bean Mexico white nodule | ecosystem: Host-associated > Plants > Roots > Nodule | place: Mexico: Nepantla... | reverse complement strand
TTTGCTTTTATGGATTCAAAATTTCCATATTCTTTTTCATGAATATTTTTAATTCACTTTTTAATTCTCGAAAATGATCTTGGATTGAGATTCAATTCATATGAACACTTGCACTCTATATTTGGAATTAAGTCAACCACTACTCAAACAACTTATATTTTTTTTTAGTTCTTCACAAATAAAATCAAATAAGCAAAATGGAATTAATACTCCTAGAACACTAAGAATATTATGGATCTAGCAAAAGGCAAAAGAAAAATTTAAATGACACTAGGAATTTAAAAGCAGAATTTAAATTACTTAATGAATAAAAAACGGAATTGTAAATGACAAAGAACTTAAAGGCTGAATTGCAATGACAAGGAATTTAAAGGTTGAATTGAAATGACAAGGAATTTAAAGGCTGAATTGAAATGACAAGGAATGTAAAGTGCAGAAAAAGAAAGACATAATTAAAATGTGGTGAAATTGTAAAGCAAAAATCAACCTAGAAAAAATTTAAGCACAAAATAACCATGCTCTGAATACCATATAATGGGTGTTGATTTTAGGATTGCACATATTTTTAGGATTTTCACTTGGATTATGATTTTGATTAACAATGATAGGTGAAACTCAATGAAGATTGTCAATGGACACGAACTTAACCAAGTGGTTAAGTAAGTGTGAAAGTTCTCTTCAAAAGAGCAAAAGAGAAACATAATTACTAAGATGATGATGATGATTGCAGAAAATAAAGGAAGACAAAGGAATGAAGAAACCAAATTGAAAAAGAAGATAAAATGGCGGAACAATTAAAGAGACAATGAACAAAAGAAAAGAAGAGTAATGGTGGAATTGAAGAGAAAAGAGTAAGGAGTAGAGGAAGCTTAGGGAGTGGAGAGAAATGAAGAGGGATCGTGCCACTTGGGGGAGAAAGCTCCAAGATGAGTGAGGATGGAGTCGCCACTCAGAGAAAGTATAGGAACACTCTAGACTTACTCAAGTAAAGTTTCTTTACTTCAAAATTCAATGTGATTTACAAGAGGGAGACACCGTATTTATAGATATGAGTGCCTTGGAGAGGAAGAGAGGAATGGTAGGGGTGTAAATAACTACAAGCTTCTAGAAACTAGGTCAAATGTGAGTACATGGGGGAGTCTTCTAGAATCTAGGTTAAAGGTGAGCACATGTGTGGCACCTGACTTTTCTTTGCTTTTGTAGAAGGCTCCTTAAATGGGATTGAGGTTGACATTTGCCTGTTCTTCTTCCTCTAAAGTCACCTCTGGTGATCGTTGCCCCCCACAACCGCGAGCACTTACTGGTCCTCCTTCCTCCCCGTTAAGATGCATTTTCATCATCATTATTGTTGTTCTAAGAATCAGAGAACAAATTCCCCTCAACAACTGAATTCGAAGATGATTTACTATAGGCCGAATTAAAGTGATTACAAGGACAGTTGCAAAGGCCTCTGTTACTGCTTAAACTCTCCTATTCTATATTAATGCTATAAACCTGCCAGTTAATCTTCATGCCTTTTGCCAGCCTTGCACTACAACTCCTAAGTAATCTTACTTGAAGCCTTGCATACTAATATTTTCCCAAGCCTTTGTGGATTTATCAATGGAAAACAGAGAAGCTACTTCAGCTAACACTTTTGAGAAGCAATCCTTATTCCACAGAGAAGTAGGAAGACCACACCTTACCCAAACTATTTTATGGCCTACTAGATACATCTTTGAGCATTGATCAATTAGTTCAAAAACACTTTCAAATTATTGTATCTTCTCCTCAATATGTTCTCCTTCTTTTAATGTTAATAGAACCAAGTTATCCCCCACATATCTCACTTTTATCATGTACATGCCTCCTTAATAAATTCCCCGCATACCTGATGTAATCCAAATTTGATAACATATGTTGCCTATCACAATATTTTCCATCCACGATAAGAGTTGTTCCTTAGTTTCTATAATAGGACCTTCCATTTATCTTGAGATAAGGACCCCACTTTTTCAACAAAAGATTATTTCCTTTTCTTTTCCTTCCATATCTCCTTATATTTCTTCTCCCTTGTTTCATACTTGCGGTTTTCTTCCCTCCATGTTTGAAATAGGCTATGATATTTTGTATCTTGGAAGATTAACATTGAGTTTCATATTACCAAATATGAATATGATCCAATTCATTCTCCAAACGACCCACATTGGACAAAAAAAAATATCATAAAATCAAATCTTCTACCCCACCTCACCTGTTTAACTTGCAGGAAATGAACACCTATCCTTATTCATCTATGAAAGTTCTTGATCATATCATATTCCCAAAACTATTTGAAAAATTGGAGAAAAAAAGTTTTATGGTTACTTGAAGATTGTTGTGATCTGCGCGCCTTTCTGTGGAAATCGGATGCCATTGTGAGATTTTCTACAGTTCAAAAATATTGTAGTACAGAAAAATGTTCTCCAACATTTTCACACAACAAATCAAAACACTCTCATGAGCATCCAAGAACCAGTCCTCAATCAACACGAAATCAATCATCGAGTTGAAAATCAGGTACGAAAAGGAAGAATCCCAGTCCTCGCAGGCCCACCTGATTCGAAACTTCCTCGCCGATTCAAAATGGCTCCACGACAAAACTGCACCAAAAAACAAAACATTTAACGGCTAAGCTCCTAGCACTGTTCAGAGCTCCAATTTTCTACGGTGCGAGCATAATTTAACTGCTCTACTTGACACATAAAATTTATACAATACCGTGAGAGTCAATCTTAATTGAGAATTGATAGGCTTATTCTACGGCTACACTAAGATAATTGAACACTAGGGTAACATCAAAATTCTTCCTCCTTCATTACTGTTGAAACCTGACCTAAATAGAAGCTGTATGGGCCAACCTGGCCTTACATTGTTTCATAATCTTTCTAATAACACCTGATTAATTACATAATGTAATCTTTCATCCATTTGGGCATAATAATCTGATGTTTGGGCCTATTATTGTTGGGCCTTGTTGTATCAATACCATTCGCTGGTTCCAGCACTTTGTCCTTAAAGTGAGTGGTTGGATTGGTTTAGGCTGAAGAGTAATTATTGGATTGAGCTTGAGGATGTGTTGGGTGTGAAGGGTGAACATTGGGCTGGCCTATTTGTGGACTGTTTTGGAACGTTATAGAATTGTTAGGAGTGAAGTCTTGGATTTGGGAATCTGTAGTGTGGTCATTACGTGGCCTTTGGTGAGTGGTTGGAATGGGTGGTTGGGGTAGAGAGTTAGGTGAGTGACTTAATGGTGGGTTTAAAAAATCTGTAGGGTTAGATGGGGCTATTAAATGCTGGTTGGAAAGTGTTGAGTGACGTGGTGCAGAGTTAGGTGAGGGCATTAATTGCTCTTCTGAAGGGGTTTCAAAGTTAGGTGAGTGAAGTGGTTGGTCATTTGAAAGGCTTTTGGGGTTAGGCGTGGGCGTATTCAAAGAGTTTGGCGAGTCCCTATCCGCATGAGAGAGTGAATGAATATCAGTGGCTACATGGGTTCCTTTGAAAGCACGGAGGAGGGACACATGAAATACTGGGTGTACTCGCGAGGTGGTTGGTAAACGGAGTTCGTAGGCCATAGCGCAGATGCGGTGGAGTACTTGATAAGGCCCCAAGTAACGAGGGCCGAGCTTCGAACATGTACGACGCTCCACCGATTGCTAGCGGTGAGGTTGAAGACGTACCCATACCTAATCATCGGGGTTAAAAGAGCGTTCGAATCGGTGGCGGTTGGCCTGGTCGCACATTCGTTGACGGGCCCGACAAAGGTTTTGTTTGAGGGCGTGGAGAACCAATGGGTGTTGGTGCAATAAATCAGCAACGATGGTGTCTAAGCGTGGACTGTGCAACAAATCTAGGGTGGTGGGAGGTTGTCTTTCGTACAAAGCATGGAACGGTGAGCTTCTAATGGCAGAGTGGTAAGTCGTATTATGCCAAAGTTATGCTAGATGCAAATATTGGAACCAAGTGTGAGGGTGTTCGCTAGCAAAGCATCGTAGGTAATCTTCCAAACTTCGATTAAGAACTTTTGTTTGCCCATCTGTTTGCAGATGGTAAGCAGAACTAAACTTTAATGTTATGCCTTGTGCCTTGAATAGGTGTTTCCAGAAAGTGCATACAAATAGGGGATCTCGGTTTGAGACAATGGTTTTTGGCAGCCCATGAAGACGACAAATCTCCACCGAGAATCGCTTGTCAAGTTGCTAGGCATTGAACTGTTTGGGAAGTGCCAGAAAGTGAGCATACTTCGTGAGGCGATCACATATAACCCATATCACTGAGTGACCTACTGAGGCGGGTAAGTGTGTTATAAAATCCATTGATAAATCTTCCCACACTTGATTTGGTAATGAAGGGGGTTGGAGTAATCCATGGGGCTTTGTTGGCAAATACTTGTTACGCTGACATGTGGTGCATTGTTGAATGTAGTTCTTGACATCTCTAGTCCACCCCAGCCAGTAGAAGGCAGCAGCAATGCGAGCGAGGGTGGGTTTAATGCCGGAATGACCCGTTGTGGGTGATTCATGTAGTTCTTGGAGGATGCAGTTTCTGAAATTGTTGGTATCTGGAAGAAACACTTGGTGACAAAAGAAAAGTAGATCATGATGGACCGAGAAGAGACTGGGTCTTTGTGTATCTTTAGTGCAAGCGTCAACTAATGTTGTTCCTTCTATGATGGAATAAAATTGTTGTAACTCTTCAAACAGCAATGGTATTGGCGACGAGAGTGCAAGCAACATTGAAGGTGGATATGTGTCTTGGCGTGAGAGAGCATCCGCAACCACATTTTTTTTACCAGGTCGGTATAGAGTTTGGAAATCATATCCCTGTAACTTTGATATCCATCTTTTTTGTTCTGGAGTTTGTATTGTTTGTGACTGAAGTGTATTTAAACTTTTTTGATCTGTGATTATTTTGAAGTGTTGCCCTAACAAGTACTGACGCCATTTTTGTACTGCTTTTGTGATTGCATACATCTCTCGGACATACACTGATGAAGCTTGGAGTCTTGGACACATTTTCTTCCTAAAGAAGGATAGCGGGTGCCCCTTTTGGCTGAGTACAGCCCCCACGACTACTGCAGACGCGTCTGTTTCCACAACAAAAGGCAAGGAAAAATCCGGTAGATATAGTGTAGGAACTTGAGATATCTGTAATTTTAATTCTGTAAAGGCCTCCTGAGTCGAGATACTCCATGTAAATTTTTGATTATGCAACAAATCGGTGAGAGGAGCGGTGAGAGTGGCGTAATGATAAAAGACTTTCTATAAAATCTTGTGAGAACGAGAAAACCACGTATATCCGTGAGTGAACGTGGCTGCGGCCAATTGTGTATGACAATAACTTTTTCTGGATCAGGGGCTACTCCTTTAGCCGAAATGATATGACCCAAATAATTTACTTGAGAAGTGGCAAAACTGCACTTAGATAACTTAGCAAAAAATTTCTTAGTGTAAAAGTTCTAAGATAATCTTTAAATGCACAATATGTTCCTACAAATTGGGACTATAAATCAAAATATCATCAAAGAAAACAATGACAAACCGCCGTAAATAAGGTCTGAGAAGGTCATTCATGGCTGCCTGAAAAGTGGAGGGCGCATTAGGCAATCCGAAAGGCATGACTAAAAATTCGTAATGTCCATCAATGGTTCTAAAAGCTGATTTGTGAGTGTCTTGAGGAATATGTCGAATTTGATGATACCCTGAGTATAAATCAATCTTAGTGAAAACTGTAGCTGAGCCTAGTTCATCGAGCAATTCATCGATGGTAGGGATGGGCAAGCAGTCACGCATGGTGGCTGCATTTAAGGCTCTGTAGTCAACACAAAAGCGCCAACTACCATCTTTTTTTTATGAGGAGGACAGGGGAAAAAAAAGGGCTTGTGCTGGGTCTAATGACACCCTCTTGAGGCATCTCAAAGATGAGCTGGGTTATAATTTCCTTGTGGGAGTAGAGACAACAATATGGTTTAACATTAATGGGTGGGGTATGAGGCAAAAGGGGCATGTGGTGGTCATGTGGTCTAGGTGGTGGTAAACCTTTGGGTTTTTGAAAGATTGTTTTGTTTTGTAGAAGAATGGACTTAATGGAAAAAGGAAGAGAATATAATGGAGATGATGGGTTTTGTAGGCTAGAGTCCAAGGTCACTGATGGAATAGGGTTGTTGTCTATTGAAAGCAGGTGAAGGGATGCAATGGAATGAGTGGATAGGTATTAAGAAAATTGGTGGTAGGTGGTTGAAGTTGGGGTAGATGGAGTGGCAGCTTGTAAGGTGGTTTGTTTGTTCTGGTCGGTGAAAGCAATGTTGGGTATAGAGAAATCTACCTGAATAGGCCCTAAAGTGCGCAATCATTCAATACCCAAAACTACATCTGCTCCTTCAATAGGTAATAGGTAGAAAGGAATGGTGAATGTAGAAGTTTGAAGAGAGATGCCCACTAAGGGGCATATCCCTTGGCATTGTATGAAGGCCTCGTTTCCTACCATCACTGACAAGGGGGGGCTTGGATTTACAGGCAGGTTGTGGATGGTTCTAGTAAATTTTAGAGTTTTGGGAGATGTGTTGTCTGTGAGGGCTTGGGGTGATAAATGAAAATGGATGGTGTTTGGGAATTTAGTGTTTGTGGGTGCATTCTCTACAGTTTCTAAGGTGGTGTCTGAGTCATCGAAGAGAAGTAGGAAACGAGAAGTGGTGCATCTATGCCCTGGGTTAAATTTCTCATCACAGATGTAACATAAACCAATGACACGACGTTCTTGCAACTGGGTTGGTGTGAGGCATTTAATGGGCAAGGAATGATTTATTTGATGGTTGACAATGGATTTGTTGCTAGGCAATATGGGGAAGTTGGTGGTAGGATGGGTTGTTTAGGGGGTAAGAAAATGTTGGGGTCTAGGTTTGGAGTCACGATGTTTGTCCTCAATGAGTTTGGCTAGACCAATGGCTTGGGATACAAAATATGGGTTGAGGATGGAGAGTTCTCTGTGGATTTCAGGTTGGAGTCCCGAAATAAAGCAATTAAGTATAATATCAGGGTTGAGTCCAACTACGCAGTTACATAATTTCTCAAAACGGGATTGATAATCTGGTACCGTGGTGGTTTGCTGGAGTTTGAATAATTCTGCTTGATGGTTAGGGTAGGTGGACGGTCCAAAACGTAGTTCCAAGGCTCGAGTGAAGGAAGTCCAGTCTGTGATAAGGTTTTTTGGATGCAACCATTTAAACCAGCTGAGAGCCTCTCCCTTCATGTGAAAAGCTACCATAGAAATCCTTAGTTCAGATGGAATATGATAAAACGTAAAATACTGCTCTGCTTGGAAAAGCCAATCTAAAGGTTCAGGGCCTTCAAAAAAGGCTAATTGGAGTTTGGGTGACCGGATATTGGGAAGGGGGTTGCTATTATATTGGGTGCTGCCAGGGGGGTGACTTGTGTTTTCATCGGGGTGTGTGGAGGGAATTTGATTCATGAGGAAGGTGAGGGTGGATTGAACAGAATCATTATTTGTCTTCATGGCTGCCTGACGGTTGTGATTATCTTCCATCTGCACCTGAATACATGACAAACGTTCTTGAATGGATTGTAGAATTTCTTCTAGGTCTTTGGTTTGGGGTTTAAGAGGAGGCATTGGGAAAGTCAATGAAAGCACCAATTGATAGACTCCTTCTACGGCTACACTAAGATAATTGAACACTACAGTAACATTAAAATTCTTCCTCCTTCATTACTGTTGAAAACTGACCTAAATAGAAGTTGTATGGGCCAACCTGGCCTTACATTGTTTCATAATCTTTCTAATAACACCTAATTAATTACATAATGTAATCTTTAATCCATTTGGGCTTAATAATCTGACGTTTGGGCCTATTATTGTTGGGCCTTGTTGTATCAAGAACCTTGAAATCCAATAGCTTTAAACACTTTTAATTTGATTTTGGCAAAGACTTCCTACACCCAACATTTTTAAACCTGCACCCAACAAAATTTTCAAATTCCGAAAATGCCCTTTATTCCGGAAATGAAAATCTGGAATTGTAAAAAATATATTTTAGAAAGGTAGATCCGAAAGAGATTATTGTGTTCTGGAAACAAAAATCAAAATTACACTATGGATAAGAAAATCTAGAATTGAAAATAATACATTACGGAAAAGTAGATATGGAAGAGATTATTGTGTTCCGGAAAAGGGGGTCTGGAATGTATTTTTATTGTACCCCATTTTTTAAGGGCATTTTCGTCTTTTCACATGGAATTGGGTGCAGTCCTCTGGTGCAGGAAGCAATTGCCTTTTATTTTCCCAACGAATATTAGACAAGGATTTTATTGTTAACCTATGAACATTATCGAGCAAAATTATCCACCTTTTTCTTCTTCAGAGAACTGGAAAATATGGTTTGAACTACTCCAAAAAATGAAACAACTTTAATGTAAGAATGGGTCATACCAATAGAAGTAAGATTACGAGCACGACAAGCACGTGTATACAAAGCTCTAGTATTTAATTTGAAGAAAACACTTATGAACTCTTTTGGTGCTTTCCTTTTATAGAGTTATTATCATAACCCTAACCCATAATCAATATTAAGATTAAGAGATTTCAACACATCTTATAATTCATTAAAACTCCTAACCTAGAAGTGCCATCCCTTTTCGAAATTCTAAAAAGTATTTTACAATTTTTTTATTTTATTAATTGATATATTAAACACGAGTCATTTGATTTTATGACTCACATCAAAAGTAGAATAAAGCTTCATAGAAAAATAGTTTGCTTCTTTAATAATTTTTTTTATGGAAATTGTAATGGTGTTGGCCAAAATGGAGATAAAATCTTTTTGAATTTTATTCCCAAGATAATGATAATGAATTTGATAATTTTGAATGCACCTGACACATGATCTTGCATTATCACATCAAATTCTGCAACCATTTATATTAATCTTAATAAATTATCATTGTTATTTTGATATAATTTTTTCATTTCAAATTATATTTTGCAAGAAATTTCCTACCTATTCTAAAGAAGACTTGTCTCCAACTCTTAGTTTCAGAATCTCCTTTTGCAAGTTTTTATAATTTGTTTTATTCTTATTTAGTCTTACTTGAAATTCATTTGCAAGTATTAATGTTATTGTTTAGGGTAAGAAAATATTTTCATGTTGTTTAAGTTTTGCTAATATGTAAATGGTAAAACAGTTTTTCTTCATCAAAGTTTTCATCATTAGATAAATTTGGCAAATCACAATGTTCTCTTAAATCATTAACTTCATCATTTTCATTTTTAAGTTTTCACCACAACCTACAACTTTAAAGACCAAATTTATGAATAATCTCTCATGGTGATTTTATTAACTTTTCCTCTCTTTTTTTTTCACTTATTGATAAACATGTTAAGAAATATTTATAAAACATAATTAATTTCTACTATTGATAAATAGTTTTAAATTAGTATTTAATTAACTATTAAGTTTTAGTTATCAATCATCTAAATTCTAAAGTTGGTAATTAAACCTTGATAACTAATTAAATACTAATTATAAACTATTTATCAATAATATAAACCAATTTAGATATTAATAAGTTTTTTAATTTTTAAAATAATATCTAATTTAATCAATATAAATTAATTATTTTTAATTTTTTATGTAATGATTTTCTTGTTCGGAAAAATAATATAACTTGGAAGGTATACAAACATCTAATAAGTTTTCTGAGTCCAAAATCTGACTTCCGACATAGTAAACATAACAAAATTAATTAGTCCCAAAAGTAATTAATATTTTTTTTCTCAGCAAAATAGAAAACATATTAAACTTTTTTGAATATCATTGATAATTTTATTTAATTATGCATTTCCGTAAAAATATTATAGATATTAAAACAACTTCATCAAAAGTTTGTTTCCATAATGAGGCCTATGAAATAATGAGAGTGATGAGTACTACTTTTCAGGAGATTAATTGAGCTTTCGAGCGGAAGAAAATATTGAACGTTTCTGGACAGAAAAAGAGAAAAAAAAATTAGATCTATTTAGTGTTCCAATGATTCAACTAAAAATCAAGAAAAAGGGCAATGTGAGAGAAGATAAATTTTTTTTTTCTACATTTGGTAAGTGTTTTTGAAAATATTAAATTATAAAAATCTTAAAAAGATAAAATTTTATTTTTTTATCATTAAAAAATAAATAAATTAAAGAAGATATTTAAAGGATGCCCTAAACCTTATTCATGTAATAAAAACAGCAACAAAATAGCAACTACGAGTTTATGCTTACGTGACACCCATACTGACACTGGTTTTCAACAAATTTATGCAGCATAAATTGCATAATCCCTACTGTATAGCCTATTATGCAGCAAAACTGCATAATTGCATAAGATCCAACTTATTAAGCCACAATATCATTACATCACCAATGAGACTATTATGATTCGAGCCAAGTTGGTTCATATGCTTTGCATAGACATCATTGAAACTGTTGTGGTTGTGAGACCAATTGCAGGCAAGCACTGACAAGCTGTGCTCATATATAGAACATGATTCATCCTTAGTCCCTACTGCTTTAGCTCCACTGCAGATGTTTCTGTTTTCTTCCTATAAATTTCCTCACCAACTAGATGAATTCTTCTCTTGCATTGACCGTAAAATAACAGCTGCCACATTCTTCATCTCTACACCAAGTTTTCTCCTAGAGAATTCTCACTGCAATCCTTCACAGTAGCATAAAATTCATCTTTTTTTTTGCTCCAACTCCATTATATTGTTGCTTTTGCAGCTGCCTGATCTTGCTATGCAGTCCCAAAGCCTTCCCAAGAAAAGAAGAGACCCCTTTAAAGCTACTGAGTCTGCATTGCCTTCACTCATGACAACTCACTCAAAAAACCTCTGCACTAACGCACTGCACTCCCTGTTTCTTGGATCCTTACTGGTCCATGTGCTTGAAACTGTTGTGAGCATTACGTCGTTTTGCACTATTTCTCTCCAGCAACATAACTTTCTTCTCCTTCACTGACCACATTACTCCTGCTGCCACATGCAGCAACACTACACTAACTCTATTTTGTTAGGCTTGGTGATGTTCCACTTACCCACACTCCTGCAAACTCTTTCCTCAATCTGATTTCCTATAACTCTAGCTTTCCTTCACTGCTTGAGTCAATACCTTCACAAAGTTTGTCCCTTCATTTTGTTGAACAAGTGTTTTGATGACTCTAAATCCAAGTGGAAAGCTTGAAGATCCTGCTTGTGTGTTGTTTAGTTGTTTGAAATTTGTTAATTCACTCCTTAAGATGATCCAAACTTAATTGAATCTTTATCTTTTTGAAAAAATGGATTTTCTAAAAGGCTATGAATTTTCAACCTATTGAAATTTTGAATCAACTGGTTGTTTGACACTTAGTGATTTTTAAAATGACTTGGAAAAGCTTAACTTTGTTTTGGCTTGTTTTTTCTGAAAACCTTAACAAAATTTTGTTAAGTGGTTTTAATCTTTTTTAAATGATTCCAACAATTTTTTGTTTTTGATTTAACTGCTTTAACCATTTGATTGTAGCATAAAAATGTTGTTTTACGCTCCTATGCATTAACTAAGAAAGAGAGATAAATCAAAAACAGTTTTCAAGATTTGAAGAGCTTTGGATCATCTCAAGTGTGTGGAATAGGATTGAATTTTGTACTTCTGAACTTTAAGCTTTGATTTACCCAGGTGTATTTTATTCCCTTCTTTCTTGAACATTGTATTTCTGTGTGTTCTTGTGTGGTGCAATTTCAGAAGGTGTTTCTGGAAACTGTGTTGTTTTCCAAAAGTGGTGTGTGTTCTTGAGGGTTCAAGATCATCACTTTTGGTGTGTGTTTTGTAATCTATGGTTGATTACATAGTGAATTCTCAATGGTTAGCTAGTATAAATACCTTGTGTGATTCTCTCTATCCCTATACTCATTAAATTGTTTTAACATTGTTTTTCAAATCCGCTGGTACAAACAATTAGTTGTTTCGTAAAAACAACTAGTTGATTTTCTGGAATTTTAAAACAATTTTCTGTTAGATGAAATTTTTTTAAAATTGATTGATTCTTCATAGCCTTTCACTCCACCTTCAATACTTGCAAAAATCTTAACACATTCTAGTACTACAACTATAGAGAAGTTCTGCAAGATAGATTTCCAATTATGCATCACTATGCTAGTTCACCACATTTTTACTGATATCATAGAACAAACTGATATGATGTTCTATGTACCATATTATAGCTCTTTTGTCTAGCTATCTCTAACAAATAACTGCCATAAAATTCTTCCACGTTTTTTTACCATTTCTCCAAAATCAACTTAAGGACTGTATACAGTTAAGGGGGTATAACACCCAATCAGAAAAGGAGAAATTAAACTTAAGGACTATATACAGTTGTGCAAGACTAAAGACTACCTCTGCATCCACCTTCCCTTCTTTAAAGACCACACCATTCCTATGGTTCCAAATACTCCATAAGAATGCTACCCGCACCCCTTTCCAAACCTGATTCCTTTTGGCATTGAACTGGAGCAACACGAACTAGAGCAAATGCTGCTTCATATCATAGTGATGCACTGTTTTAAGCCCTACCCAATTAGAGGTCATTGACCAGACCTGAAAAGCTATCATGCATTCCCCAAAAAGATGATTGATCGATTCCTCTTCCTGATTGCATAGTGGGCATAAGAGGGATGTAAGACTAATCCCTCTTCTCCGAAGGTTAGCTCTTGTCAGAATTTTACCTTTGAGAATCATCCACGCCAAAGTTAAATAATTGGGAATGAATTTGATATCCCAAAGGAGATCCATTTCTTGGCTACTTTCAGATGGCATTGACTTGTACAAGGCACAATAACTTGATTTTACTGTGAAGACACCTCCCTCTTCGTTAGCCCAAACAACCATGTCATGAGATCCTCGTTGTAAAACACCAACATTCAAGTCTATTTCCAGTTGTACTATTAATTATTTTTCCCATTTGAAGGATAATCTTCTCCAACCCAAATTCCATACCCATGTCGACTCATCCCACAAGCCTACCTGTTGAATACTTTTCTCTTTGTCTTATGAGATTAAGTAAAGCCTAGGGTATTTTTGCTTTAGAGTTTCATTACCTAACTAGGAGTCTTCCCATAAGCGAATATCTTTCCCTTCCCTCACCTTCCAAGATAATTGATAATTGAACCAACTTCTCGTATGTCCTTTTTTCCACAGATTTTACAGAAGTTCCGCGACCACCAAGAATCACCAAGAAAGTGTTTTATTGAGATTTCTGCTTCTACCGCAAAATAAAGTATTTGGACTCAACTACCTTTCTCCACTTACTTGAAACCTCCACTTTTAGTTTCCACACCCCTTTCGCGATTAATGCTTTATTAAAGCTACTAACATCCTTAATACCCAAACCCCCTCCTTCTTTGGTTTGCATATGGTTTCCTACTTTACCCATGCTATTTTCCTTCCTTCACTACCCCATCCCCAAAAGAAGATTCTTTGCAGACTTGTAATATCTTTACACACTAATATCGGTGTCCTAAAGAGAGAGAAGTAGTACAAAGAAATTGCAGTGAAAACAGATTTGATCAGACATATTCTTTCGGCAAAGGTTAGTTTCTTCCCTTTCCAAAAAATAACTTCATCCTTACTTTGTCAACAACCTCCTTCGAAAACTCTCTCTTCCTCGAGTTTCCCCCTACTATCAAGTCGAGGTATTTGAATGGGACCAACATATGAGCATAATTTAGCATCTTAGCAAAGAGCATAAGTCCCTAAGCTTCAACTCATGCTTCTCTTATCCTAGTCTTGTGATAATTCACTCTTAAGCCTACCGCTAATTCAAAGCATTTGAGGATCGCCTTAACCGTTAACACGTTTTCGTTTGTATGTTGACACACCACCAAGGTATCGTCCGCAAACTGAAGCATAGAGACTTATATCTGACCTACACCTACTTTCACCCCTTTTAGTTTATTTTGTCTCATCACTGCATTCCTTACTAAACCCGCCAGACTTTCAACAACTACCAAGAAAAGAAAAGGAGTGATTGGATCCCCTTGTCTAAGACCCCTTGTTGGGATAAATTCCCTAGTAGGGCTTCCATTAACCAAAACAGAAACTGATGAAGATTCCAAGCACCCTTTAATCCAACTAACCCATTTCTCACAGAAACTTGGTTTGCTTAGCATGTAGTAAGGGAACTCCCCACCGCATTGAGTCATAAGCCTTCTCGTAATCGACCTTTATTATAAGCCCTGACTTCTTACCCTTCCCGAGATCCTCCACTACTTCGTTAGCTAGAATAATGCTTTCTAATAATCCCTTATCCCTCAGAAAAGAGGATTAAGAACTATCTATAATTTTAGCTAAAACACTTTTCATTATGTTAGCTAGAACTTTAGAGATAATCTTCAGAAATAGGTATGTATTCATCCAAATTCATTGGGTCATTTACCTTTGGCATAAGAGCAATGAAGGAGCAGTTACAACCCTTGGTATTCTACCCGAGCTTTCGAAACTTTGCACCGCTTGTAGAATATCTTGCTTAAGGGTTTCCCAACATCCTTTGATGAAATTAAAGTTAAGCCTATTTGGCCCAAGGCTTTTTGAGCAATTACACTGCTAAACTTCCTCCCTTATCTCTTCCTCTAATATCTTTGATGTCAACATGGTGGTTTCCTCCTATGAAAGTTCCTCAAAATCCACATTCCCTAGCCAAACTTTAAAATTGGTTGGCTTTGAGAAGCGTTTTTCGAACAAGCTCCTTGCCTCATTTCTTACTACTTCAAAGTCCTCGTGCCACACTTCTTCTACCTCCACACCTTTAATTTGGTTTGACAATCTCCCCTAGGAGATGGTTGCATGGTAGAACTTTGTGTTAGAGTCACCTAACTTGATCCAATTGATCCTGGCTTTCTACCTTAACTAGAATTCAATTTTACTATTTATATCCTTGAGGTTACTTAGGAGCTAAACACTTTTCCTTATATCCCCCTCTCACAGGCTTTGTTGCGCTTCCATAACTTCCAATGCACCAATCTGGGCTATAAGGTGTCTCTTTGCTGTAAAGATGTTCCCAAAAAATTGTGCATTCCAAGTTTACAACTTATATTTCAACATTTTAAATTTTTTCTTGCACCTGGCCAGGCCCCACCACCCAGCATGTACGAATTCCATTTTAATTTCACCAACTCACCAAACCCTTTATTCGAAAGCCAGAAATCTAAGGTTCTAAACAACTTTGGACCCCAATCTACGTTACTAGATTTCACAATTATTGCACAGCGATCAGAAACATGTTTTGTTTGACTATATTGTTTACATCCTGGCCATAAATCTAGCCACTCTTGTGAAACCATTACTCTGTCCAATCTACTCATACCATCCCATTTGGTCTAAACCACGTGAATTCGATGCCCACAAGTGGCACACAGCAGAGTTGGTTCTTTTCAATGAAATCATTAAACGCGTCTACCTCTCTTTTCTTCCTTCCATAGGTACTAATACCTTTCCTCTCATTAAGGAACCTACAAAATTGAAATCTTCAATAAAACACTAACAATAGACTGTTTGTGCTTGTACATGTCTCTGTTAATCAAGAGTGATCAAGGGCTTTGAAGAATCCAAATCCAAAGTGTTTGATGCAAGGCTGAAGTTGCTGCTGTGTTTAGGGTAGGATCTGGGTAGTTTAAAAGTGTAATCCACTCTTTGTTGAATCTAAAGCTAATATGTTTTTAAAACCTTTTTGAAATTAAGTGTTTTTCAAACTAAGTGAAAACAACCTGTTGTTTTGTCGAAACAATTGATTGTTTTATTCTTAGGTGTTTTTGAAAAGGTTGAAAACTGTTTTCATTGGTTGACTTGCTGTCAAACCAAACAATCGATTGTTTCGTGGTTTCAATCGATTGTTTCTTTGAAAATCCTAACAGAATTATGTTTTGGTGGTTGAATGTGCTATAAATGATTTCCATCTGAATACGCTCATCTATTAAATGCTTTGACCAATCTTTGAAAAGTATAAATGGTTTGTTTATGTTTTAAAACAAACAAGAGAAACAGATTTGAGTTTTTCAGTTGTGTAAAAGATTGCTTTCAAGTTTTGAACATTCACATCAAGCTTTGGGTTTTCTCAAGAAAGAGTGGAATATGATTGCATCTGTATTGATTTCAGATTGTTCTGTAATTTTTGGTGTTGTTGCCAATGAGTGTTGTGTGCTCTTGAGGTGGTCAACATCAACATGTTTGGTGTGTGTTGTGCCAAAGTGAGTGTGTTTCTTGAAGGGTTCAAGGTCACTACTTTGGTGGTTTGTGTGTAATCTGTTTTGATTGCTTAGTGGATTGCCCAGTGGCTTCTGGGGACTGGAT
>Ga0123342_1006385_pt1 | contig 16391 bp, 15 predicted proteins | sample Turbeawhitnodule_FD_89960 | JGI IMG/M metagenome (GOLD analysis project Ga0123342, IMG submission 89960) | Root nodule microbial communities of legume samples collected from Mexico - Turtle bean Mexico white nodule | ecosystem: Host-associated > Plants > Roots > Nodule | place: Mexico: Nepantla... | reverse complement strand
TAAAATTAATTACAATATTAATAAAATTAATTACAATATTAATAAAATTAATTACAATATTAATAAAATTAATAATAATATTAGTAAAATTAATAATAATATAACATTAATATTACTAATAATATTAATATGAATAGTAATAATGGTAGGAATAAGAATAGTAAAATTAATATTATTATTATTGCTATTGTTAATAACTTTTATTATTAATGTTGTAAATGTTCTTAATATTATTGTTATTATTATTAATATTATTAAATTTATTATTATTATATTTAATATTAATGTTAATATTAATATTAGTACTATTAATATTAATAATATTTATATTATTTTTTTAATATTATTATTATGAATATTAATAAATTAATATCAATTTTAGTTTTTTAACAATTTATTTTTTATAATTTTTATGTAAAATCAGTAGTTAACGCATGATTTTACTTGTTTGTAGATTCGAATACATATGGATAAAATCTGTAGATAATTTTTCCACCTTATCACGTCAAAATTATGTACAGATTTTATCTACGAATTATTGATGTCAAACTACCACTACAAGAAAATCATGAAATAAAAATCAATTTGTAGAAATCAAAATAATTAGTTGCAATAGTAACTAAATTAGAGACCATTTTAGAAACTAAAAAAATTTGGTTTCTAAATTAGTTTCTATTATTGTTAAATAGTTTTTAAATTGGTATCTAATTAGCAAGAAGGATTGTTTTACATCATAATCTTGATACCTAATTAGATACCAATTTAGAAACTATTTAACAATAATAGAAACTAATTTAGAAACCAATTTTTTTTTTAGTTTCTTAAATGATCTCTATTTTAGTTCCTATTGTAACTAATTATTTTATTTTCTAAAAATGTATAACCAATAAGGATTGTTATACATCATAATCAGTTTTGCCAATGATTAATTTACCTAAAAGAAATCTCATGGATCATCTTCTAGAATTACAATTAAGATGCATATCTTCTTTTACTTTTTTATATAATTATCTTTAGAAAATATTATTTTCTTTTATTTAATTAAGGTTTTATTACTTCTACGTCCAGAATTATCTTTTTTAAATAATTTTTTTTTATTTTACTAAGACATAAAGACCTGTGCTTAAGATTTATATTAGTGTTATTACTTAAAAATTAAGAATGAAATGAGGAAGTTCCTTTTAATTAAGTAGTTTGTTTTTTTCGAGAAATTACTCTCATATTATTTGAAGTCTATATAAAAAATAGAAGTGCAGGTAGACTTTGCCTTAAATATATATGTATCAAATATCAATCTTCTTTCGACAACTAAAAGTAATAAATTTTAATTTTAATATGGTAGGATTAAACAATTTTTTATAAAAAAAGTCACATTTTTTAATTAAAAAATTGTTGGAAGTAATTGAGGTTTGAAAACAACTGAAAATGCTAAGGGTTTGAAAACGGTAAGAAATATAAGGGGTTTGAAAACTGCCGAAAATACCAAGGGTTTGAAAATCATTGGAAATTTGAGAGGTTTGAAAACCGTTAGAAATACTAGAGGTTTCAATAACTATAAAAAAAATAATTGTCATTCTAAGAGTTAGTAAAAATCGCTGGTAACTCATTAACAACTCTGGATCTTTCAGAAAAAAAAACAAATAACAGATAATAATAATAATAATATACGTAGTCAGAGTTAAAACTATCAGAAACACTAAATATAACTCTCATTAAAAATATTTTTTCTTGTAGTGATTGTTAGACTCAATTTGTTACATGAATCAAATATCTACCACCATTATATTTTATACAACCAAATACCAACAAAGTATAAGATTATTTCTATTTTACTTTTAAAAATATAAACACAATGCTATATTAAGATTGTTTTATCTCTAAATATAGAAAATAGTCATTAATACAGAAAAATATACATTTTAACTGTAAATTTGATTAATTAATATTAATATTATAGATTTACAGACCACGTTTCAAACTTATATATGATGAATATTCCGTTACATAGCAATTAGCATGGTTGTGATATTTTTTGAATAAATATTTTAAAAAAATTAAACTAATCTAAATATGATAATCTAAATAAGTATCTCTAATCTCGAAAAGAGATCATAATCGGCTTCGATACCCAGAGATTACCAAATCGCAAGTGCCCTTTTTCGAGGATTATTATATATACTTGTACGGCTAATGCTATCCTACTTTTCCCTTTGTACATACGCAAACATTAAGAAAATGACCATAAAAAAATCAATTATATTTAGGATAAGATATATTCTAGATTCTTTAATTTTCGATTAAAAATAGGTCTTTTTTTCATATTCTTTGATATTAAACAATCATTTTATAGTTGTTGTGATCGAGTAAAATCGTTTGTAATTTAGGTTTGTGTAGTAATCTTTTAAGTAGATTCTACTTAAATTCTCAACCATGTGATTAACATTTTATCTAATTTATTAGAGGCACTTTTCTATTCTATTATTATTTTCTACGATAAAAAATTTGAATTTAGTCCAAATATTTAAATAAGTGATAAAATTTCCCCTCTTCTTTGCCGTCTTAAATTTCATATAGAAACAACATTTATTAATTAATAAAAGTATAAAAACTAAAATTATCGTTCTTGTAAATAAGCATAGGGATAATTATGTTTTTTCTAACACATGAATTTGATTTTTTTTTATATTTTAAATTTTAGATCTTCTAAGTACTTGTAGTAAGAAACTGTTGAAATAAGTCTTTATCAATAAAAAATTTCAAATAATTTCCTTACTACCAAAAATTCTAAAATTTAACTTAAAAAAAAAAAAAATTCACATAAAATTACAAACATATTCACAAAGATATCGTTAATGTTGAACATTTATCCTCTTGGTCGACCACCTCGAACAATAACTTACCACAATGCTATTTTCAAGTAATAATAATTTTCTTTTCTTCAATCGCAATACCGACACGTACTTGTATTGAATTTAATTTTTTATTATCAGCATATTGAATTTAATCTTATGTTGACCAGCAGCTTATGTAAAGTAAAGGGATTAAGATTGATGTCGACAGACAGAAAACTAAGAGAGTAAAAACACATATTACCTTTATATATTATAAACATAGAAAAAAAAGAGAATAGAATGATGCAACAAAATAGTACTATAAAAGTTGTTATTATCCCAATCAAATTATGCAACAGCAGATACGATAAATGATTAGATCCAAGAAAGCAAGATGTTTAGCAATGATTAACAGAAATGAAAGGAGTAAATTGTATTTGATGAAGTTGAATGGTGTATGAGATCTACAAGTGTGGCTTCGTTCTAGGATCCCTTAAGAATTAAGATCTCATAAAGTTAGACAGCTTGAGGGCACTCTCTTGGGAGAGGAAGCTATAGAAGAGGGTGGGACCTTTATCTTCCCCTTCACCACTCACGGTTATGGCTACCTACATATGCTTCTGCATAAAGATCAACAAGAATACACTTGCACTAACCACAAAAATACATATATTTTACTGTGTAAGGCTGCAAAGGAAGCACACAAAACTTGCTTTCCAATTTTCCTTCTAAATTCCCTTTCTTCTTTATCATACATCTATATACGTACAAAGTACGCGGTCCAACTTTACATGCATGCTTAAACAACTGCTTTAACTACTATTATATAAACCATTACTTAATACTTCTTAGGCATAGTTGCATTCCTAGCTAAGTTAAGATAAAAAAAAATTCTCCCTATTCCACAAATCTTGTGTGAACAGAATAATGGTAGTTCATAGAGGGCTGTACTCTCCTTTCTTTTGACTGCAATCACAACCAATAATCTCACTATATGAGATCCGTTATTATATAATATATTTGCATTAATCGACACTTTTATTTTTATTCAAAAGAATTTTGTTTTAATAAAATGAATTAAGATTGTTTTAGTACCTAATGAGAGCAACACGGAAATACTAGTAATATTGATTTTACATGCACTTCTCTATTATCACTCACCATTTATTCTCTATTTTTCCTTCCACCTTATCACTTATCAAATACACTTATCTTTATTTTCTCGCTGGGTGTTAAAAATGGTTGCTGCCATCATTTTCCTTGATTTTATAGAGATTCATATAGCGAGCCAATTGCATAGAAAAAAAAAAAAAAGTGTGATAGCCGTTACTCTAATAAATCTAACAAATAAACGAAAAAATACTTTAAACCTAATTCAATATCATAAAATCTTTACACTCATTTATATATAATAAAATATGTTCAAGATCTCTATTTTTTAGAACAAAGTAAAAGAATGTAATAGTGAGATCTCAACTTTTTTACAACAAAGTAAAAGAATCTAATAAAATTTGAGTGTGGGTATAATTGGGTCTAACTAATACATATTCAAACTACAGTAGGTGGAAAATTCCATTGAATTGTTCAAACTTCCTATTACCAAAGTGATCCGTTACCTACCTTCTAGTTGAAGTACTTATTCAGTTAATCCATAGAAAATGAAGAATTAAGCAGAAAGGAAGTAAAACCTAGGGAAATTATAAGGACGTGTATAGAGAGAGGTAAAGTGACCTATACATTCAACCGAAATGGGAGTGGACATAGTAATCTAATTCCGTAGGCATTATTTATATAAGAAAAAAAGGAGAAGGCATCTTTTGTGTGGGGAAACAAAGTTATGATATAGCTAGAAAAGCAAAGTTAGCACTGTGTATATCAGCAAGGGAGAGGACAAGAACGCTTATGCTTTTTTTTTCAATTTTTACAACCATGATATCCATTCTTATTAGTCATTTCAGGGAATCCTGACCGTCCCTTTTGGCAGTAAAACTTGTATGTGCATCTGGTGCTTGCATGTGACTTTCCTGTACCCTATAAATACGGCCACTGATATTCCATGCCAAAACCAACCAGCACACACAGATCAGCAAGAGCTACATCACACTTTGCTAAGTGCTTCAAGTTGATTCCTTGAAAAGCATAGGGTGTGTGTGTTTTGTGAGTGTTAAGTGAGTTACTCTTGCAAATCAGAAAGAAGAAGAAGAAGAAGAAGAAGAAGGAAAGAAGAGAGAAGGGACATAATATATATGGGGGCTAATAAGAAGTCATCATCCTTCTCCTTTTGTGGCATGTTCAAGTCTTGTTTCTCAAACAGCAAGGATGATTACTACTATAATTACGATGATAATAGCAGAAGGCACTTTGCTAGTGATGAGGATAGAGGGCGTTGGGTTGCTGAGCCTGGTATTGACAGGAAAGCATCTGCTTTCATTGCTAGATTCTATGCCTCACGAGTCAGTGACTCTGAGCATCAAATTGCATCCTGAAACACAAATTACAAACCCTTTCTTTCTTGCTCTTCATTCATCAAAGTAGCTTCCTTTAATAACTCAGACCAGTTACACTTGCTTCATACCTCTCTCCTATCCCTCCCTCTCTCTACCTGCCAATGTAATGTCACGCTCTTTCATCTGGGTGTGGTGGTTCTCACTCGAGGTGTGGATCCAAACTCACTAGATAGCTGCTAAAATAACGTGTGTGGTCAGTAATAATGTAAAAACTAATTATACTTTTGTTTTGTCTTCTCTCCATTCGTTGTTATTAAAAATAAAAAAGCCTTCAATGAAAAGTAACGTTCTTGTTACAACTTTCTTTATCATACTACCTGAGCTTAATTTTCCGCAATTTAATATGATTTCAAAATGTGCATGCTATTCTAATATCAAGGCCTTATCCGAGACTGCATCATTCCTGCTTTGGCCATTGATTTGCAGCTAATAATTATCTCAAATTTCTTGATTAAAATCCTAAAAGAAGAATATTTAGCAGCAAACTGCGTGAATTATAACATTGTTACCCGAAAAATTTAGACTCAGTAGTGATTAGTAATTTTAATTTGTATAGCCCTTCAATGGTTGTTCTTTGTCGAGGTTGTCCAGAATTGGTACACATGATCAGATTAAGTGAGTAATTTGAAAAAAAGTTGATGTCGGCACAGGTGTCGTGTTAGTTCGGTTAGCAAAATGCATATCCATAAGTTCTGCAACATTGCTGACCTAATTTGTCTTAACGAGTGTGTGGGGGCAAAGTTGCCAAGAAAATATTCAACGCCACACTCCATAAACATAAACATAAACATATTCTGGACCACGTATTTCATTCTCTTTCATCTCTAATTGCGTATGCAGTGACTGACAAGTTCAACAACTTAGGGTTAGACGAAATTCGGTTGGAGAGAATCCATCTACTACCTGGTCAAGTTTATAAGTTAATAATTAAGTCTTACTATTTATTTTTTATAAATTGAAAAAGTTAAATATATAGGTTATATAAAGATTTTGTTGAAATCTTGAAGTTCTACTATCTTACGTTTAAGAGTTTTTAATTATCCTATTGATTAGTACTTTAGTATCTATTACCATGGTAGTGAAGACCGTATTAGAGAAAAAACCCTCGTACACACTTCACTAAACCGGATTAATTACAAACAAACACTCATCAAGTCATCTCTTTTTACGTTGTTTCTTTAGCTTTTTAAACGCATATTGATGACCGTCATAATTTTGTCCAGAGAAAAAAAAGTGTATATAAATAACATTGACATCAATTTTAAGTAATGTAAAACTATATTAAACATTAAAAATAAAATAAATTTATGTATTAGTTACAATTATTTTATATATAAACTAATATTAACATATGCAATAACTAATTGGAACAAATTTTTCTACTTCAATTTTTAAAATTTGATTTGAATTTATGAATTAATTTTAATTTATAGAGAATATTTTCAGAAATATTTACCTGGAAATTTATCTAAATAAACTTCACAAATATGGTTTAAACTTTAAGCCCTACAATAATTTTACACGTGTCTAGCTTAGGAGAGTGATGATTTATACATAAAGGCACTTTGTTACAGAAAATAAAAACTATTAAAACATAAAATTAATAAAAAATGTAAAAAAATCATTAAATACTTAATACATAATTAACTACCAAAATTTTAACTATCTATTAATATATTATAAAATTGGTAGTTAGTTAAATACTAATTTAAAAATTATTTATCAATAATAAAAACTAAAAATGCTAATAATTTTTTAAATTGTAAAATAATATTTAATTTAATTAATATAATAATTAATTAATTTTTATCATTACAATTAATTTTTATCACTAAAATTAGTTTTATTTAATAATTTTTTTATTGATATATGAGATTAAATAATTTATAATTTTGATTATCATTCAGATCAATTTATAGTTGTAATTTGTCATTGTAATTGGATGTAAATATTGTGATATGATTGAACCTCTGAACTAGATGTGATCCAGCTAGATACTCTTCCTTTGAATGAATCGTTGGGACAACCGTCATTAGGTTCACGTTTATCCAAAATTTACCTTTGATGTGAGCATTAGCTTATTGTTTTTCAGAATCTGAAGAATGTGGTGACCGCACTGTGTGAGGATTTGTTATGAGTATTCACGAGCAAGTAACAATGAGGGTATCATGATTCTGAAAATGAATGGCATGTACATGTGTTGATTTTTTGTTGGACTCATTGTGTCTTAATGTATCATCCTCTATTACAATGGATTTTTGTAACATAAAGTTGTGATTGAAAGAGTTAATTAAAAGCATAGTTTTAAATTAAAAATTAATTGAAACTTGAAAAACCAATTGGTTACTTAAGTTAACTTATTCAATTATAAATGTATAATAAAATTACATATATATTAAAATACTTAGAATAAATTAGGGAGAAATGAATTTTAACTTTATATTTTTAATAAAATATATTTTGAGATACTTATAACTTAAATTTTTATCTAATTTTAAAATCTTGTATTTTTTATTTGGAAAATTATTATTTTAAGTTTTAACCTTTTTCTTATATATCAATTAAATTAAAATAAAATAAAAAGACATACATTTGAATAAAGGGTATAGGTTAAATACCTTAAAGTCTTCAAAGTATACAATGTTATAAATACAATCATTATGTTGATTATAGTAAGAACAAATCTTTCCTTAATTGAGAAAAATATCAATTGAATAATAAAAAATAAAAATATGTTTCACCATTTAAAGATACATATAGCAATTGCCAAAGAAAATTGTCTCAGGTAGTCTCTTCTCTTCAAAACCATTAACTTGAAAAAATACAGCTTCTGAGTATGGACGCACATTGACTACTGTGACATTTCCTTTCATCATTTTTTAGTTAGAGGTTCCTGCTATCTCCATTCTACCCCCTTTTTTTATATATATATATATATATAAACAACATTATTATAAAATTATTTCAATTTTAAAGTGGTCATAGAAGGTCACATTTTAAAATGAACTTAGGAATTCTAATAGGGATATGGTAATAAATTTATTTATAAAAAAATTTAATTTAAAATATTTCAATCCTTATATAAAAAGAATAAATTACTAATCTATTTAAGCACAGTGCAATAATAACAAAACAGGTATGTTATAAAAACTAGTATAAAAGGAAACAGTTATACTTCAGTGTCTGTTTTAGTGGTAACTACATGTACTTTATTTATTTATTTATTTATATATATATATATATAATAATAATAATTAGTGTATAGATCCAAATACCTAATGAAAGGATGAGTTAGCATACATTTCCTTTCAAATTTTCATAGCTTCAAAACTTTTTTTTCTTTTGGTACTAATACTTAAATACATATGATTTTAATATTTACATATTTTTGTTATACGCCCTAAAAAGATATTTAAATAATGTATGTAAAGACTAAAAAAAGTTATATGTAAAATCCATAATGATGTTTTAAGTATAAAAACTTGAAAAATAATATAATTATATAAAGCAGAAAAGGAAATAATCTTTTGGATCTGATTAGAAATGTGAGTTGAAAAGAATTGGCACCATTGGGATCTTGACACGAAGAATCAGAAATCTTACTGATGGAGAAACAAAATGTGGTGCAGTGAGTGCAAAGGGTTGATGTTACTAACACAAAAGAAGCCTGTACTCTTGTTCTTATTCTGGGGTTCACTACTTTGGAAAACTATCGGTAAAGGTTAAACGGAATCGTCAAAAAATGGACATATCAGAATAACAAGATACCAGATTATCAGTGTACTTAGGAATATCATTCCAGCATCTTCTTCATCAACCAGTGTCTTTTACTTTGAATCGAGAGGTCTTGGGTTTCGGTTACTAAGTACACAACCTACTTTCACTGTCGGGAATATTGCTCAATTATATACATCTTCACTTCTTAATCTTAACACCTACCATTAACTCCAATAAAATGTCTTTAGCCCTTTGAAATTTTACTAAAAATGTTGCCATTTAACTCTTCACAGTTACAATGTAAAAACGAAGAGCTAAACTAATCGATGTTGATTTTAAAAACTAAAATGGTGTTTCTATATCATCAGTATTTATGGTAGGTTCACTAATTTAGTGTATAAGAGAAAAATATACTATATGCTTCGTGCAGATAACTATCAACTCATAACTCGAGTTTCACTCTTTTTTTTTCCATGTGGCATGAAATTTTACAACTTTTGGTGGAAACTTTAGAGAGGTACTAATTCTCTTAATCAGAGGGCCTAGATATTCTAACTTAGCTTCTTCTGTTGGTCTGAAACTACAAAAGTCGTGCCCCCTTTATATGAACTTGTGGAATCCGATTTGAAGTTATCTTTGCACAGATTGACAACAATAATATTGGGTGTGACACATGCATTCATTAATTTTGTTTATATTCTGTAATGCAAAATATGGGCAGAGAGTATCTTTGATTTGTTTGCTAGGTACTCTAGAACGACTTAGGTTATCCAAGAGTCAAATTAAAGAGAGCAACAGATGAAAAAATGTAAATGCCATCTGAAAAGTTTGGCTCGGTGTCCCATGCCACTTTCTCAGTGACTTCATCTTATATCACACATTTTCATATTTCAAAGCAGAAGAAAGCTTTCTGAACTGTATAACATTAGAAGCACTAGTTACGACATTTTAGATAAACAGCTTTTTCTTGAACTGAATTTTGAATATAGACTATTTATAGTCCTTTTGAAAAGGATAATTGCAACTCAGTTGTGATTATAAAGAAAACAAATGCTTATATGGGTTCCAACTCATGACTTGTGTAAACAGAATAACAAGAAAAATAACTTCATGCCTAAACAAAACAAAAAGTTAGAACTGAAAAAGAAAGAAGAAAAGTAGAAAGAATAGTTCTCGTGAAGGAAGAAGACAGTCCATATCCCACGTGGCAATTTTAGGTGTAACATGCAGAATTGTTTTAATTTTACACTTATTTTCATCTATCAAGTTGAAAAAATTCATGCCAGCAGGCCACACTACAACCTAGAAGCAATAAAACGGGCATTTTTCTACCTAAGTAGCTACAAACTTGGGGCATCTAAATTGATACCATCTATCTTCTTTTCTCTTGGGAAGTAATACAGACTATAAAGCTTTACTTAAATTGAGGTGGAAATTTGTGGAGAGGAGAGGGAGTAGATTAGAGAGGATGTGTGAGATTGTTTGAATTGAGGGATGATAAAGTGGATTTGTGAAGATGGTTTATTGAAATTTGTAAGTGATGTGATAGTTAGAAGATAATTTAGAAATTATTTTTAAAGGTGTAAAATATAAATTTACAAATTTATCCTTGTCATTAAAACAATATCTTAATAATGAGATATGGTCTATTTTTTTTTTGTGTAAGTTTGAGTTAATTATTTTTTTCTAATATATAATATTTACAATTACTCTTATTTTGTAATAAAAAATAATTTTATGTTAAATTTAAATAAATTTATTAAATATATTAAAATTTATGAAAATAATATTTATTGTTTTATACATTTGTTATTTTATATAATTATATATGTTTTGTTGATATTATCATTTTATTTTATTGTTTTTATTATTTATAATTATATGTGATTATTAATAGTATAATTAAATATATTTGAAATTATTAAATAAATTTATATAATATTTAAATTTGTATATTGTATGTATATAATTATATTAATAATTATAATAGTACTAAAATAAATAATATTATTAATATTTTGAATAATTATATATTTTAAAAATAATGTACAATTTAAACATAGTACGATAAAATTCACATATTTTCATAAATATTATGAAATATTAACTACCAACATAAAAAAAATTATATTTTATTTTTGATGTATGTCGCAAAAGAACGCGAGTACGTCAAGTTTGGAGGGGATAGTGTCTCAGTTAAGAGTTGAGTGGAGTCATCTTCTTGGCTAGACAATTGGTATGTCAGACGCCTTTTAGAGGTACCAAATATGCAGTTGGTTAAAGAAAGCTTTATCCTCGACGATTTTGATGTCGTGCGTCTAAGGTACCTTGAGGAAAAGTTTGTGTTACTGTCCTGTGCCGAGGAAGGGCTTATTGGAAAACTCTTAGAAGAAGGTAAGGACTGGTTCGCTGGTCTGTTCAGTTCGATCGTGCCTTGAGACGATTCCTTTAAAGTAAATGAGAGGTATGCATGGGTAAGGTGTAGAGGTATCCCTTTACATTTATAGAGTAGGCACTGTTTTGAACGTGTTGGGGCACTAGTCGGGAAGGTGGTAGAGGTGGACCAGGCGACTATGGCTAGGGAAGTACTGGAGTACGTTCGGTTACGGATCAGTATTCTGGTAGGTATTTCGCCTTGCGAGAAGAAGGAGGTGAGTATTAATGGCTTCTCTTGTTGGGTTTCTTTTGAAGAAGAGATGAGTATTCCAGATCTTAAGCTTAGAAGCTTCTTCAGTAAGTGGGGAGACCAGTCAGAATCAGAGACTGTCGCCAGCTCAGAAGATGTTGGTGGAAGGGGACGTTTGGCCTCGGTGGGTTCTTACTCCAACGAAGAATACAAAAGAAGGGAAGGCAAAGAGATAACAGTTCAGTGTAAGGCGGCGCAGGTAGAACCTATCCTGGGGCGGCCCAACAAAAACGATCCTTTAATTCAGTAGTAAATGCTACTTTGGGTGTAGGGGAGGGAATCTTGGATGGTAAAATATTAGATAAACAAGGTGAGGTGAGCATTGCGGAGTGCGGAAAAACGTCTTCAGACTCTTCAAAGGTAGTGGGGGGTGTGATTAAATGTAGGAGAGTGAAGAATGCGGCTTGCATTAGTGGTGTTAAAGAGGTAATAGAGAATGTCCAAGAGGAGAATGGTAGGGCTCGCCATGAGATGGTTGGGGGAAAGAGTAACGGTTCTGAGCTTACAGAGGAGGAATTACACATGGATTTAGGGTGTAGTAATCTGCATGTAGCTAGCCAAGTTAAGGTTGGTGATGTGCAGGTTCACAAAGAGCAAGGAATCGCGTGCCAAGAAGTGGTTGGGGAGAGAACAAGATAAATGCTTTTAATGTGGAGTTCCCAAACGTGAATGCAGTTAGGAAAGAGGTGCATGCTGCTCACATTTATGGCAATTCTGGTGGAGCATTCAATGAAGTGCATATGGTGGTTGGGGGAGTATTTGAAGCTGATTTAATAAATGAGGAGCATTCAAACGTGATTCCATGTAGGAGTGAGAAGTATGCAGCTCACATTAATGACAATATTGGTGGAGCAAATGAAGCTAATATTATAAATAAGGAGCACTCAAACGTGAGTCAATGTAGGAGAGAGAAGCGTGTAGCTCACATTAATGGCAATATTGGTAGAGTAGAGAATCTCCAAGATAAGCATGGCACGATGCGTCATAAGGTGGTTGGGGGAGTGAATGAAGCTATATTAATTAATGAGGAGCACCCAAACGAGAATCCACGTAGGAGTGAGGCGCATGCAACTTATTTTTATAGTTGTAATGGAGGAGTAGCGAAATCCAAAGATGAGCAAGGCTTGGTTTGTCATAAGGTGGTTGGGGGAGTGAATAAAGCCAATATATTTAATGTGGAGCAATCAAGAGTGCACGTAGATAGCCTTAATGACTTTAAAGATGGCTTAGTGGATGATAGAGAGGAGTGGCACGAATAGTTAGCGATAGTAAGGTGGGGATGTGGGTTGATGATTGGCGTGTAGGGCTTCCCGATGAATATGAGGTGGGAGGTTCCGTTGGGCCAGACCTAACAGTTGTAGAGGCGGAGCAATCTGGAGGGGTTGTGGTGGGGGCAGGAGGGGTACAAGAGGAGGATGTAGGTGAGGGAGCAGTATCTTCTCCGTTTAAATAGAACAATTTGGTTGATGTGAGGGTGGTTCAGGTGGATTATCTGGATCAGAAACCGGTGTTGAGGTCAATCCCTATTCTTTTGTCAAATAGTGCAACCAGAATTGTAATAAAATCTTCAAGATGAAAAACGAAGAGTGTGAGGCAGTCAGAGTTTGGAGGGTAGGGAAGGATATGGGTTACACGCATTCAGGTCTGGAAGATATAGTTATCAGCAGGCTTCAATCCCAATAAGCTTGAGACAATAGTCATTTGAGGAATAACGAGGGGGAGATCAGTGTGTTTGTTGATGAAGATAATTAGTATGAATATAAGGGGGATAAAAGGTTCAATTAAAAGAAGATATGTAAGCACGTTGATTAGCAACGAGCAGGTGGATATGGTGTGCATACAAGAGACGAAGTGTTCAGAGCTTAATAAGGAGAGTGTTTTTCAGTTGTGGGGTTCTAATGAAATAGAGTGGGTTGAGAATGGAGCAAATAATAGTGCTAGGGGGCTCATTACGATGTGGAGAAAAAGTTGTTTTCAGTTGTCCAGTTTTTGTAATGGTAGAAATTTTACAATCATTCAAGGGCTTTGGAAGGCTGGTACGGATGTCTTTGTAACTATTGTGAATGTTTATAGTTCTGGTTCATTAGGGGACAAGAAGGCGGTATGGGAGGAGATTAGCAATAGCAGATTTAAGGTTATTTTGAAAGAAAAATGGCTCAATTACGAGGTGCAAGGTGGAGGGATATTTATCTTTAAAGAAAAACTGAAGAAGCTCAAAGCTGACTTAAATGTATGGAATAAGAAGGTTTTTGGGGATGTGAATCAGGCGGGCGTAGGATTGCAAACAAGGCTAAGGGAGCTGGATGCAAAAGATGATGAACTTGATTTGAATGAGCAGGAGAGGGAGGAAAAAAGGTCATTATTAATAGAGCTCAATAAAAATCTATTTAACCAAGAGGCAATTGCGAAGCAAAAAGCCAGGCAAAATTGGTTGAAGAAAGGAGATCTGAATACGAAGTTCTTCCATTCGTTAGTTAAATGGAGGAGGGGTAAAAATGAGATTCATGGGGTGCTCGAGAATGGTTGGTGGTGCGAGGATAAGGATGAAGTTAAAGATAAGGTCAGAGACTTTTTTGAAGCCAGATTCTTCGAGAATGAATAGTAAGTTAGATAATGTCCGCTTTAACTCTATTTCCAGGGAGGATAATCAGATGTTGGTCGGTGCTTTTTCAGAAGAGGAAATTAAGGAAGCAGTGTGGAGCTGTGGCCCAGACGGATTTAATATGGGTTTTATAAAGTTCACCTGGGATTTCATTACAGTGGATATAATGGCGGTGGTGAAGGATTTCGAATTCTTTGGAAAATGGCCTCGGGGTTCAAATGCATCGTTTATATGTATGATTCCAAAGAATCAAAATCCTCAACAGCTCGGAGAGTTTAGACCTATTTTGTTTGTCGGATGCCTGTACAAAATTATCTCAAAGGCATTGTCATTATGTATGAAAAAGGTGATTAGTAAGGTGATCGACGTCAGACAGTCTGCTTTTCTCGAGGGGAGGGGTTTATTGGATAGTGTGTTAGTTGCCAACGAAATTTGGATGAGATGGAAAGAAGGAAGAAAAAGTGTGTTTTCTTCAAAGTGGATTTTGAGAAGGCATATGACTCTGTAAGATGGGAGTTCATTTATTATATGTTATAAAAGGTTGGCTTCTGCGGTAAATGGATTCGCTAGATAAAGGGATGTTTAGAGTCAGCTTCCGTGCCTGTTCTTGTGAATGGTAGCCCGACTAAGGAGTTCCTTCCAAAGAAAGGACTTCGACAGGGAGACCCTCTAGCTCTGTTTTTGTTTCTTATAGTAGTAGACGGTTTGGCGGGAGTGTCTAGGATGGCGGTTGAGAAGAATCTAATTGATAGTTTGGAGATTGGAAGGGAGAAAGTGAAGGTAAACATGTTGCAGTACGTTGATGATACTTTATTTTTCTGTGAAGCAAATGTCAAAAGTGTCTTCAATATAAAGGCGACCCTGAATTGCTTTGAACTCTCTTCCGAGCTCAAGGTGAACTTTATGAAGAGCAAGATAGGTGCTTTGGGGGTCGAGCAGATAAAGTTGTAGCGCTTCACGGCGATTCTTAATTGTGAAGTGATGGTAATCCCTTTTCTATACTTGGGTTTGGCAGTAGGAGGGTGCCATAAGAGAAGTACGTATTGGGATTTAGTGATTGTTAGAATGAAGAAAAGATTAAACAGGTGGAAAGGCAGTTTCTTGTATTTGGCAGGTAGGATTTGTTTGATAAAGTCAGTATTGTCTACTATTCCATTGTTTTGCCTATCTTTATTTAAAATGTCGGTTGTGGTGACAAACGAGCTTGTGAAAATCCAAAGGGATTTCCTATGGGGTGGGGATCGGATGGAAGGAAGGTCGTTTGGGCCTCTTGGGAAAAGATGTGTGCAGCTCACGAGGACGGGGGTCTTGGGATTATTGACTTAAGGACTTTCAATTTGGCGTTACTTGGTAAATGGGTATGGCGGTTGGGGTCAGACAAGGGTGGTTTGTGGAAGGAGATTATTGTTTCCAAGTATGAAGGGTGGAGAAGTCTGAGAGAGGGAGAGAAAGATAGTAAAGACTCTGTTTGGTGGAAAGACTTGAAGGAGGTCTAAAGCTTGGAGGGTTGGGGCCGAAATTTCGAAGAAGCATTAATCTGGAAGGTGGGAACTGGGAAGGAAGTTTTGTTTTGGGAAGATAATTGAGTGGGAGAGGGGCCTTGAAGACGGTTTTCCCGAGGTTGTATTCCCTGAGTGTGGCAAAAGCTTCTGCGATGGCTGCTTTTGGGGGATTGTTCAACGAAAATGGGTCTAGAATTTTGTCTGGAGAAGGAATCTATTTGAATGAGAGAAGCAATTAGTAGAACGACTTTTCAAGAAGTCCAAGGTGTGAATTTCGACTTGGATAAGGAGGACATGTGGGTCTGGAAGGAAGGAGAGGAGTTTGGGTACACGGTTAAATCGACATACATCCGTCTAAGGGAGGATGGAGTAGGGGAGAATGGGACGGTGTTTAAAAAGTTTTGGAAGAGTAAAGTTGTACCTACTTGATGGAGATCAAGCTCAAGTGGACATGGAGGCCAATCATCAAGAGCAAGAAGAGGTTGAGGCTCAAATGGAGGACGCTCATGGAGTTAATAGCCCACCTCAAAGGCTTACAAGGAGCAT
>Ga0123342_1006384_pt1 | contig 16398 bp, 4 predicted proteins | sample Turbeawhitnodule_FD_89960 | JGI IMG/M metagenome (GOLD analysis project Ga0123342, IMG submission 89960) | Root nodule microbial communities of legume samples collected from Mexico - Turtle bean Mexico white nodule | ecosystem: Host-associated > Plants > Roots > Nodule | place: Mexico: Nepantla... | reverse complement strand
TACCTGCTACCTGCTACCTGTTACCTGTTACCTGCTACCTGTTACCTGTTACCTGCTACCTGTTACCTGTTACTTGTTACCTGCTACCTGCTACCTGTTACCTGCTACCTGTTACTTGCTACCTGTTACCTGCTACCTGTTACCTGTTACTTGTTACCTGCTACCTGCTACCTGTTACCTGTTACCTGTTACCTGCTACCTTTTATCTGTTACCTGCTACCTGTTACTTGCTACCTGTTACCTGTTACCTATTACTTGTTACCTGCTACCTGTTACCTGCTACCTGCTACATGTTTCCTGCTACGTGTTACCTGCTACCTGCTACCTGTTACCTGCTACCTGCTATCTGTTACCTGCTACCTGCTACCTGTTTTGTGTTACCTACTACCTATTTTGTGTTACCTGCTACCTGTTACCTGCTACCTGTTACCTACTACCTGTTACCTGCTACCTGTTACCTGTTACCTGCTACCTGCTACCTGCTACCTGCTACCTATTACCTATTACTTACTACCTGCTACCTGCTACCTGTTACCTTTTACCTGCTACTTGTTACTTGTTACCTGCTACCTGTTACCTGCTACCTGTTACCTGCTACCTGTTACCTTCTATCTGCTACCTGCTACCTGTTACCTGTTACCTGTTACCTGCTACCTGCTACCTGCTACCTGCTACCTGTTACCTGCTACCTGCTACCTGTTACTTGTTACCTGCTACCTGCTACTTGTTACCTGTTACCTGCTACCTGCTACCATCTACCTGCTACTTGCTACCTGCTACCTGCTACTTGCTACCTGTTACCTGCTACCTGTTACCGGTTACCTGCTACCTGTTACCTGCTACCTGTTACCTGATACGTGCTACCTATTACCTACTACCTGCTACCTATTACCTGCTACCTGCTACCTGCTACTGCTACCTGCTACCTGCTACCTGTTATCTGTTACATATTACCTATTACTTGTTATTTGTTATCTTTTACCTACTACTTACTCCATATTACCTGTTATCTTCTACTTACTACCTGTTACTTATTATCTAAACTGAAACGAACATAATTGGTGGTCTCATTTAACCCATTGGTTAACCTATAATTTTTATATCAACAAGTTTCTAAAAATAATATTTAAAAAGTATAGTAGCTTTTAGAAATAATAATTATAATATTTTATTAAAATATCCACTTGTATTATAGTTTGTATATCAAATTACAGTATCTAAAACACTAAATTAATTTATTTATGTTAGTTAATTTTGAAATTATATATTTTATATTTAATTTTTTATTCAATTTTTTTTTTAAAATGAACAAAAATGGCCTATTTGCTCATTTAGATTTCTTCATTAATTAATTAAGCATTTAGTGAGAATTAAAGTTAAAATGCTCCGAGAGATATTAAAGGAGTAAATATTTACTAAACATTAAATATAGACTTTCTCATTAAGATTTTTGGTAAGGTATCTTTCTATTCCCCATGTATAGAAGACTTGTAACATGGTAGAAGCTACTATTTAAATCCATCTTAGGCATTCAATTATCCTTTTTTAAAACAAATGTGAAGTATTCTTCTAATTTCACCTGAGAAAAAAAATTATCTATATTATACTTGGTAAGAATCGAGATATCTTTTAGAGAAAAAAGAAAATTATATAAATTATTTTGAATATTTTCAACTAATGTAGAAATTAAACATATTAGATGGATTATTTCGCCAACCAGTATGACTTGTTATTAAAAAAAATAAAACATGAATTATTTAAAGCATTATGACATTTTCTACATCGACCATAAACACTATCAATATAGAATGGGTTCTTTTTTCTTTTTTTTTAAATGTTAATTTGTATATTTTGTTGCACCAAAGTCATTTATAATTGCCGTAAAATTATAATTGAGATTAAAATAATATAACCAAATCTTTACATTTAAGTAACTTATAACTTAATAAAGTTTTTTCTCATATTTAATATTCAATCATTGTGACTACTAATGGTTCGTGTTCATCCACTTAATTTGTTAAATTAATTTATAAAATTAAATTTGTATTAATTTTATATAATATGAAATGTATTTATTTTTATTCGATGTGGAATCTCCAACTTATATCTTTTATGTCGTCGACTCATACATAAGATTTTACCTGAGTGACGTGATAAATCCAACAAACTTTTATTATAATAGACTTTAAATCATTATGATATCATATTAAGAAATAAATTTTAAATATAACTCAACCTTATAAAATTGATTTATAAAATAAAATTTAGATAAATTTATAATTTTTAAAATGTCTTTTATCTTTTATTTACGCTGTGATCTTCATTTATATTATACATATAGTATTTATAAAACTTTGAACATGCTAACTTATTCAACCATTACTTTGAATTTGAATATATGTAAAATTGAGATAGAAAACGCAAAGTAACTGTTATCGAAGTGATCCCATATTAGTGAATAGTTAAAATGGTTAATTATGCATGTGCATATTTGAGAAGAAAAAATAGTTAGCTTGTTAAATTTGGTAGCCATTTTGATGATATGATTTACACTAAGCCTTTACCAGGTTAAACAATATATATATATATATATATATATATATATATATATATATATATATTGTGATGATGTTTTGTTATGTGGTGCTATCTCCTCAATTCATGGTTTTCCTTTGCTGAAGTGAAGGGTCCCACTACAGGCCAACTAAAATGCTTTTTACCAACTTTTGCAGATCTCCATAAAAGAATGCTCCCTGTTATCCCAATACTCCTTTCAGCTTTGCTTTGCACTGACTAATAAAGCTAACAATATGACTAAGCCATCAAACAAATACTCCAACACTTGCTCATAATTTATTGTTTTCTTCCTCCTCTGTCTGCTTTTATTATTCATTCATTCATTTCCCAAGTTATTATATTTATCATTCTCAATTTAGTTCTTTATTTCGGACGTGAATAGTTCCATATCGCTTAGTTTCACATCGTTTAGGAGTTGAAGTAAATGACAGTTTATATACTTCTTTCCTCCACAACCCATCGAGGTGCATTTTAAGGACAAAATCGTGACTTTCCACCGATTTTCAAAGCGAACAATACCTCAGATGTGCTGATTGATCCTAATAATGTTATCTTTCGAATTTGAAGTCGGAACATTAGCATCCACCATGGAGCCAAAAAGACTCCTTAGCCCCTCAGCTAGGGAGAATCCTGATTGATCCTAACAATGTTATCTTTCGAATTTGAAGTCGGAACATTAGCATCCACCATGGAGCCAAAAAGACTCCTTAGCCCCTCAGTTAGGAAGAATCCACTTCCCTTAGACCTCGGTCAGATGGTTTGTTCCCGTATGTCAATATAGTCCCACATCGCTCAGGAGTCGAGGTCAATATGCAGTGATTGATAACGATGCTATCTTTAATACAATTTTTACTTTATTTTAAGGAATTTAATTTTAAAAAAATAATTTATTTTCACAAAGTCACCTAATTAATTCTTCAATATACTCATTACATTTACATAAACAAACTTTTAGAAAACAAGACAATTTGATTTACTCTATCAAAATTGACACTTAACGGTAACCCGTTATACCACTTAACTAAATTATGCACTGTATTTTCGTTGTTATTAGTATATATTTTTGCTCAACATTTTTACTCATATTTAACACGAAATTCATATGTATGTATATTAAGAGTTTTATCTTCGTGAAATTTCACAAGTAATTATTATCATCTTGTTTTTTGGGTGACACGTGCCAAACATAAACTGCCAAACATAAATTGTACAGGGTGTACTTTGATTATTCTCGTATGCTACATTTAAATTATCCATACTATTATTATTCTTACCAGTTTTGTAAAAAAAATTATAATATAGAACTAGATTTAAATCTCATTTTATTTAATTAATTATATAAGATAAGAATGAGTTAGACTTTAGATATACTTTATTAAAATTATATCAAAGTAATTTATAATGTTAAAGACCCTACATCAATCAAATAATATAATAAACACAAACTTCGTTATATTATATCAGTTTTTGTGAAGAAACTAAAAGTTTTGAAAAGTATTTTTGTTTTGTGTGATTGTTAAAAGTTAAATCTGATTTTCTTAATTGGTAATATTCTTATGGATCCATTTTACTGAATAAGAGGCTTCTGATAGAAGAAATGTAATGGAAAAAGCTAAAGGGTTTGTATCCCAGTAAGAGCAAATAAAGGAAAATGAAAAAGAAAAGGGAAAAAGATATATGAAGACTTTGTAGAGGAGATTCTGCTGCCAATTTATAGCAGTCAAAATTATATTCTTTTCTTAATGGCAAATATATCAGTATACAAGTGTTAGAGAAGAAAATAAAAGTCAAAATCTTATTTCAGTTTGCTTTTCTAAGAGAGTAGTATATTTAATTGCCTAATTATTTAGATTAATTCGCTATCATTCAATATTTAGTAACAATTTCTTAAGAAAATAAGAATTAAAAAACCACGTATCAAATCTTTTACAACTCAAGATTTTTACCTCCTAAAGAATCAAGAAATATGTTTTTCACAACTATAACACTCTCCTTCAAGTGTTTGATATTATGAAATTTCTCAATTTAATTAAAAAATAACTTAAAATAATTCTTATATAAATCTGATAAAATTAATTCATTAAAACTGATTTTAATCCATTTAAAATTCCTCATATTATGAGTAACCTTTAATGGAAAATTCGAATTTTTAATTCATTAAAATTTATTAAAACAGCTTAATTAATCTTCATCTAATCTAATTCATATTTATTCATATGCATGTTTTTTTTAGGCAATAAAAATAATTTACAAATTACAATTCTAAAATACAAGATAAAACATCAAATCAAAATTATTTTGTTAACGGTTGTAAACATCTAACTTCAAGAGTGAAGGTTTTAAACAATAAACAGTACAACAAAATTATTAAATAAAAATTAATTTTAATAACCAAAATAATTAGTGGTATATAAAATAGTTTCTATTATTAACAAAAATTTATAAAGTAGTTTCTAAATTAGTATTAACTAAAACTTGGGTAGCTAATTTAGATATTATTTAGAAGTGAATTTTAAGTCTAATTCAACCCATAAAATCAGCTTATGAGACTAGATTTGCATCTACTTATATACAATTAAATGTTCTCATATCTAGTCAATGTGGGATATCCAACACACTCCCTAACGTCGAGAGTGATAGTTTGTGCATGAGACAACATATTATGGGTGGTCCGATAATGGTCTGGGTGGCCTGATAAACCCACACTTATTAGAATAAACTCGAAATGGTTCTGATACCATATTTATAAATGAACTTTAAGCCTAACTCAACCTCATAAAGCCAGCTTTATGAGGTTGAGTTAGGTTTAAAAACAATTTCTTAATAGATATCAATTTAGAAACCATTTTATAATATTTTATTAATAATAAAAATCATATTAGATACCATTTTTTTTTGTTAATCTTTCAATTAATATTTAATTTAGTCAATAAATGATTAATTATTTTTTTATCTCTAAATTTAGTTATTATTTAATGATTTTCTTGTAATGAATATTAAATATGATTAAGTTGATTAAATTTTGTTAATATTAATTTAAACACACTCAGATATTTTTTTTATCGTGCTTAGTCAAAGACAGTAATATTGTTTATTTCAAAATATTATTATACAATTTCTTAATATATATTCTATTTGTTTTTCATTTTCTCATTATAGCTCCATAATAAGTAGCTAACAATACTTCGTTTATATTAAGAAACATTAACACGAAACTTTTTTTTCTTCAAAAAAACATCAAATAAAATGTGATGGAAGAAGTGATTTACAAGCCTTAAAAATTAATTTAGTTATTAACATTAAACTTTTCTTAACTTTATATATATATATACACACACACAATTATTCTAGTTTTTTATATGCAGATGTAAATAGGTGATGAGATTTTCAAAATACATAAATTAAACTTCTAAAGAGTCTAATACATTAATGTTTTTATTTATTTTTCCTATAACTATTAGTTTTTAAAGTTAGGCTACATATATTAACAAACATAAATAAGTTTGTTAAGTTTAATCGATCACGCTCAATTTTTTTTTATATATATATATATATAAAATTATTTATTTTAAGGACATATAATATATCTAATTGACTTATGAATAAGGAATTGTTGGAACACGAAAGATTCACCATTATCAAAATATGAATTACTTATATAAGATAACATAATACTATTTTTCAAATTTATCCTACGGTTGTGTCAGTAGATATTTTTTAATGCATACTTGAATTTAGAGTTTATTTGAATTATTATTTATACATGTGTAGTAGCATAATACGATGTCATTTTAATATCTTTTTGAAGAATAAATTAATGTACTAGATTTATTAATTTCTTTTACAGGAAATGCAATTGGAGTAGAAGATCTTAAAATTTTTGGTGACATTTTTTTGAAACAGTTCAAAAGTTCTCACTCTCAAATTTAAGTACTACCTGTTTCACTGGTTTCACATGTTACGACTAATCTCTCGTACATCAGGATCCTACTACAATTAATAAAGCGAGAAAGTGTATTGTCAAAGAAAGATAAACAACACATGTTATAAAATTTAAAAGTCCAAAATATGAATAACATAATATTTATCGTTATGTAATAAACACTAAATGCACTCTAATGTTTATCTTAACCATATAATGACTTTAATAAGAAGAAAGTTGAAGAAGAAGAAGAAATAAAGAAGAAAAGGAAACACCATGCAAAATTGAAGCAACTAGCTTTTTTTTTAAATCTCTTTGCTTCCACAATCCTTGTCTGTTAGCTATAAATGCTCTCATACAAATTAGGTAATTTTACACGTTTTTTTAGTTTAGAATATCATTTTAGAATATATATTTTAAGGAGTAGAAATCTAAGTTTCGAAGTAAAACTAATATGAAACTTGAAACTTCGGTCATTTTGGAACTAAAACGTCTAACAATTTCGGAATAAAGAAAGTATTGAATTCAGAAAATAATTAATTAAAACTAAAACTTTAAAAGTATTTTTGGAAAAAATGTACTCTACATGTCTGAAATCACATCTTGGACATGTAAAGCATTGGTGACTGAAATATAAGATTTGGAGATAATTTATATAAATATGTTAGACTAATAATGAGGTTAATTTTGATAATTTATTAATCTAAAGTTTAATATATCTCTATAAATAAGTTTATTTACATCAAATAAAGATACATAATTAAATAATTAAGTATTGATGTTGAAAAATCTTTTATAAAATATCTTATCTAGTTGATAAAGATGAACGATCAAATATAATTAGAAATCAATATAAAAAAATAAAAGGACTAAATTGATGTACAATTTATTAAGAAAATTACATGAACATATTTTATACTTACAATTTTAATTTTAAGATGTGAGAAAGGAACGCGTTGAATTGGCAGCTTAGCTGAAATTAGTCACACAAGCGTTTCCAATAGATGAAAAAGCACTTTCATTATGAATAAAATGGAAATAATGTATAGGAAAAGCATTAGCAGAGTGAGTGTAAATTATTTATTCAAATTTGAAACGAAAAAGGAGGCAATAAACGCCACGCCACCATGTCCCATAAGGCTTTTAAAAAAGTAGCAAAAATATTCCTTATCAAATAATGAAAAAAAGTAGCATGTGAAATTTTTTACAAACCAAACCCTTTTCTCAGTCTATATAACTTGGAGTTTCTAATGCTCTTAGTTCAGTGAAATAAATTCTCCCCAATATTCTTCTACCTTATCACTACTTCCCTAAACCCAAAACTTGTGCCTAATGGATCTCACACAGATCAAGAAAATTGAAGCCATGAACAGGTACAAGAGGCACCAGTTCCTGAACAATTTGTATGTCTATTTTGTGAGTGCCTTAACTTGCAGTGTCTTCTGTTTTGTCTCCTTCTGCATGCCCTATCTTTCTTCTCTTCTGCGGGTCTTTTTCTTGGTCCACATCTCAAGTTTAATACCAGTTTTGTTGAGCTCAAAGCTCTTATTCATCATAGGCAACCTTATCATTTTTTTCCTTGTGGTCAACTCAAAAATCCTTTCCTCTGATCCCTCTTCAACTCCTGTTGTTTACTATGATGAGTACATTCAAACCACAAAACCTCATCTTACAACTGTTGGGGTCAACCAAAGTAAAACTTTGGAGAAACATGTTGGGGAGATTTTGGACATGAACAGTGTAGACTTAAAGTGCAAAGGGTGGGTTGAGAAAAGCACTGAAACATTCAAAGAAGTGAACAACTTAGAAGAAGATGAACAGAGTTTGATCCCTTCATGTTCAGATGAATTGAACAAAAGGGCTGATGATTTTATTGCAAGAGTCAACAGGCAGAGAAGGCTTGAACTTAGCCTTCAGAATTATGCTGCTGCTGTATAGTGCAAGAAATCTTACTTCTCAAGTAGATTACTTTCTTCAAAATTTATTTGAGAGTATTATAAAATATATATCTTTATATATGTTACACTATTTAACTCTAATAACAGTAGTATATACTTATATGTATCCTTATATGTATTTATGAGAAAAAAAAACTAAAAAGTGTATAGAAAAATTATAAATTAAAATTAACTTATATATAAATTTCCTTATATATATTATTTTACTTTAATTTTTAATCCATGAACAAATAAGTTTATTATTATTATTTTCTCCTTTTAAAAATGTTTAAGGAATAAACTCTTTATCACTGATTTCATAGGAATCACGGTCAACAAAAATTATTAAATAAAAATTAATTTAGTAATTAAAATATTAATTATTATATTGATTAAATTGGAGATTATTTTATAAATTAAAAGATTATTTATATCTATTATTAATATAAATTTATAAATTTATTTATAAATTAGTATTTAATCATTAGTTACAAAAAATTTATCTACTAACTACTCTATATTCTAAAATAGTCTCTAATAGTCTTTTAAAGACTAATTTAAAATATAAAATATTAGTAGTTAAAACTGGATAGTTAATTTAGAAACCATTTTAAATATCCATAATTGTTTATTCTATAAAATAGTATCTAATTTACTCAAAATAGTGACTGAGTATTTTTTTTCTATTTTTTTTTATTTAATAATTTTTTTTAATGTATAATATTGTATTGAAGACAGAAAATGCAACCAAAATATCTACAGTTATTTTTTTTTTCATAATTAAAAGTTTAAAATTTATAATCAACTTTAAAAGATTGGACCAGATTATGAATCATATTTAATATTATTTGTTAACATAATAAAACTATTAATATATTTATATTTTAAGAAATAATTGTGTTTTACGGAATTATGACAAAAATATATATAAAATAAAGGTTCATATATATATTATAAATTTATTTTTTATTGTAAAAAAAACATTTAATTATTAATTTTTTTTAATAAATAAGGATAAATTTGTAAAATAACATTTTACACCTTTAAGAAAATTCAAAATTCTCTCATAACCATTCAATCACTCACAAACTCTCATAAACTTTTATCACATCCCCTCTAACATACTCGAATTTAAACATCATCACTTTCTTCACATTTTTCTCTCAGATTCACTTTCTCAAATCCTCATACATCCTCTTCGTAATCCAAACACACCCTACAAGGAAAGGTGACTAAAGAGATTTATTTTCAATTAGTTACAAAATAACTTTCATAGTTTGAAATGTTTTAAGTGGAATTTTTTATTTATTTTCTTTTATAATATATGAGAAATTTATACGTTAAAACACTCATCTTATAAAAGAAAACCCACCTAATGGATACAAAACTTTCAAGTATAGAAAATACTTAACATTTTCTTTTGTCTGAAACGTATAAACACGATGAGTTTAATTATGGACAACTTTCTTAAGAATGTTTGTAAAATTGTTGGGAAAGTATAACATAATAATTGGTTTGACTTAGATTTTCAAACTTTATCACCATTAATGTACGTACAATATTTTTTTTAAAGTAAGAAAAATATGTTGTGAACGGTTATAATAATCTGTTTATTTTTTAGGAAGTTATAGTTTTTTAATATATTGTTCAATTAATATTATCATTTTTTATTTTCAATTAAATATACCAAAAACTTTCTGCTAATTTCTCATTATATGAATCCAAACAATCTGCATAGTATCTCAAGAGTTATGAAGTGTGGAGGAAAATCACATTCTTTATCTTATTTCTTTGTCCATGGATTTTGGTTTTCTATAAGCAAGAAATGAAATCATAAGATGGGATATTAATATTTTGATACCTTAATATAGTTACAATTAATATAGGAAGATCACATGCTTAAACACTAATGGATAAATTGAATAATGGTTGTGAAAGATATATAAATAGGTATGATTTGGATCTGGGCAATAATCCAACTTAAAATGCTTCATTGGTAAGCAAAAGATGTACTTCCCAGTACTTGCATCCAAACATTCACATCTCATTTTTATAAACTTCATAAAGCCTGCAAAGCATATATCTTCATCATTTAATGTACTTTAATTTTGGTCCGAATTCTTAGAACTTAAACTTTTGTAACATAAAAGTGGGTCAATTTAGCTCTCAGCCTTCTCGCTAAATGTTCCAATTTCTCAACCTTTTATTATACCACAAAACGGCTCACTTCACTCATTTTTTGCCTGCTCCGTTGTCAATATGCAAAAAACAGAGTGGAGTAAAGTGACTCGTTATGATAAAATAGATTGAAAATTTTTATCATTTCCCTAAAAATCAGGTTGATTTTTTTTAAGACAAGATCTTTTTAAAAATGATATAACTATAATCATAAATTAATATTTTTATTTAGATAATAATTTACTTGAACGTCGAAATATATTTATAATTATTTCTATCTAAGTATCAAAAATGAAAAGTCGAGAATTCGAAAATGAAGAAACCAAAGATAGAGAAATAGGTGTAGGAAAATCTGATATTATAAGAACATTTATAATAACCTTTTAATAAAATTTGATCAACGAAATTAGTGAATATTCAGTACTAATTTGATAATAAGAAAAACAAAAGTTATTGCTTGAATATTTGTTTAGATCTATTTCAATAGGGGTGTAAGTAACGTTTCAGAAGTTTTTGTCTTGGTTGATGGGTCATAGTCAAGTCTCATGTTACGTTTTTTTTCTGTTTTTGATTGGTGTTTTGACTTTCTGGTGTGTATAAGAACGATTTGTTTTCTTTTAAGTAGAATCTTAGGGTCCAGTTAGGTAAGTTGGCTTGAGTCTTTGTATACGAGTTGAACCACTTCTCAAACAGTTCACATTTATTGATTTTTTATTATCAATATTTTTTTAATATATATAAGAAAGAATAAAAAAGGAAAGAAGGGAACGGAATTGGGATTATGAAGAAGAGAATAAAAACTGTCTAGTAAATGTACTTGATGTGATAAAGTAAACTTTGATATATATTTAAAAATAGTTTATAACATGGTTTTTATTTTAAATATAAATTAAAGTTACAAGAAATTTCAAAATCAAAATTAAAATTTATTATCAAATCAAAAGTTCTACTTAAAAATCAATATATTAAAATAAACTATTTCATAAAATATTAAAATTGAAATTATTTTATTTTATTTTATTTATTATTTTCATATTTTTATTTTAATTGTTATTTATTTTATTGTGATATAAAACATATATTAATTATATACGTAATTAATATATCAACCTTCAGGTTACAAAATCATATTTTTTAATGATTTTAAATTTTAAAAAGAACTATGTGATTTTATTATATTATAACCTGACGTGTTTGTCCTTATAAGTTATGTTATTGATATTTGTTTTTAATATTGATAATTATGTAAGCAAAATATTTATAAATGTCTTGTTCAATTAATTTTTAATATTAAAAAAATTCTTATTTTATTAAAAAGGTATTCAGTAAAATAAAACAGTTTCTATAAGTATTTAAAAATAAAAAATAATGTGATATGGATTATATAAAAGTTATATTTAACTTTTTTTTTGTTGGATATACATTCATAAACATTTTGAAAAAGAAAAGTGTTTATAATTAAATATTCAAATATTAAATAACTATGAATATAATATTTTTATTATAATATTTAAGAATAAGATTATAGATAACAAAGCTTATTATTAATCTATATATATATATATATTATCATTTACGGAATGCTATAATGTTTTTATTTATGTATTATGCTATTGTTTTACCTCACATCTTTTTTAAAAAGCTAAAAGGATGAAGAAGAAAGTCCATATATTTATTGAAAACACAAAGTATTTTCTTAACATCACTTTAAGTTTCTAATAATTTATTTATTTTTTTCTTGAAAAAAAGTAGTCTAAGAAATTTGTTTTAAATAACACTTTTCATGTTTTTTTTATGTACTTTATCATAATATTATGATGAATTTTCAATTTTGTCTAGTATCTTTTCGATTTGGTATATTTTTTTTAACAAAATATATAATGCAATACCTTTTGTTAAAATCATATGTCAGTTTGATTCGAGCGGTTTTGTCTAATCTGGTTTGGTTAGGTTTGACCTCCTTTAATTTATTCAATTCAGTGAAGTCTGGTTTAATTTGGTTTAGTCTAGTTCAATTTTGTTTTGTTTGATCTAATATGGTTCATATTGGTTTAGTCTCGTTTGGTTTGTCTCATCTAATTTGATTTAGTATAGTTTGATTCACTATTGGATCGATTTAGTCTAGTTTTGTTTGGTATGATCAAGTATAATTTGGTTTGGTTCACTATTGTCTTACTACAAAAAAAATTATTAAATAAAAATTAATATTAAAGATAAAAAAATTATTAAATTAAAACTAATTTTTAAAATAAAAAAAATACATATTAACTAAATTAGATACTAAAAAGTTATTGGTATTTAAAATAATTTTTATTATTAATAAAATTTATATACGAGTTTTTATATAGATATTTAACTAACTACCAAAATTTTAGTTAATAAATTATTTTAGATTGTAAATTAGTCACTGTACAAACTAATTTAGAATCTAAAATAGTAGGTAAATTTTGTATAGTTAAGGTCAGATACCAAATTAAAATCTAGTTAATTTATTTTATTAATAATAAAAAATATTTTAAAAAGTATTAATTTTTAATTTATAAAAACAGTATCTAAACTAGTTAATATATATTTGTTAGTTTTAAAATTAGTTTTAATTTAATAACTTTTTTAATGATTGTTTAATAGATTTTAGAAAAGAATTAATACATTTTAATAAGTTTTTCTTTGCTAAATAAAATGTCGTTTATTTTGGGGTTTTTGACCATGATGTGGTTATTTTTTTGCTTTTTACTAAAATGGGGTCCGTTTAAAAAAAATTACAAATTTAGACAAATCGTGTTAATTCGGCACGACTTCATATATGAACAAATCGTTCCATTTTGACACGACTTTGTCATGTCATATTGAAGTCGTGCCAAGTTGGCACGACTTCTGCCATGTCATATATATATATATATTTAAAATTTTATTGTTTATATATTGAGTAGTGAGTTATGTAATGTTAAAAATTAATTTGATACATAACTTTCTAAGAGTGTTAGTTTGAAGGAACAAAAAATTGGATAATCGTGTATGGATCATGTCCGACGCCATTAAATATCAAAATATCAAAAAATGTGCGTACATGAGACATTAAATATCAAAATATACTTTTTGGCTAGTGGGAAACCATGTCCGGCGGCAATGTCCTCAGGAGTTAATGGTTCAAAGTTTGAATATGTTGATTATCCAAACATGATTCATACACGATTATCCAATTTTTTTTCCTTAAAACTAACACTTTTAGAAAATTATGAATCAAATTAATTTTTAACATTACATAACTTACTACCCAACATATAAACAATAAAATAAAAAAAAATATATGACGCGGCAGAAGTCGTGTCAAGTTGGCACGACTTCAGTATGACATGACAAAGTTGTGTCTAATTGGAACGATTTGTGCACATGAAATCGTGTTGAATTGACACGACTTACCTAAATTTATTTATTTTTTTTAAACGGACGTCATTTTGGTAAAAAAAAAAAACTCCATCAATGATCAAAAATCCCTTTATTTTGAAACAAATAGGAAGAGAAAAAGAGGAGAAGTATTGACATAAATCACACCATTGATTGGTGTGGTTGTATAATAAAGGTTTGTCATTATAGATATCAACTACCCATTTACAAGTTGGTTGTTAGTTCTTACCTAAAAATAGTAATATATCAAGCCAACCTTGATTTAAAGGTTTTGGTATCGTCGGAATTTCAAACTCATATAGCCATGGATGCAATTAACAACCTACTCAACATTGCATTGCCTCCACTTTCCCTCATATTCCTCTCCATTTTAATGCTACCTTGGCTCATATTCAAGCAGCTTGTTCATGTAAGAAAATCACTAAACAAGGAAAACGTCGCAAGCAAAGTTGTATTAATCACCGGAGCCGCCTCAGGAATTGGCGAGGTCTGTCTCATTCACTTCTTTTTCTATCCTTGTTAGAACATCTTGAATTTGCACTCTCACTCTTCACACTTCAAAATGTTGCTATGAAACAGTTGGATAATTTTGTGTTGGTTATTTTGAAAAGGAAATAGCGTATGAATATGCAAGGCGAGGAGCAAAGCTTTCCCTGGTTGACATCAGAAAGGAGAAGCTCGAGGCAGTGAGTGATAAGGCACGATCTCTGGGTTCTCCTGATGTTACCATCATTGGTGCTGATGTATCCAAGGTTCAAGACTGCAAACGCTTTGTTGATGAAACTATCAACTACTTTGGAAGACGTATGTTATAATTATAGTGTAATTTTTTGTATCTTTTTTCATTTCTATTATTTTGTTTGTCGCTAAAATTGGTGGATTTGGTGTCACGCGCAGTGGATCATCTGGTAAATAATGCGGGAATCAGCGGTAAGCCTACGAGGGTGGAGAATTTGCGTCATGTTTCCGACTGTGCTGCAGTTATGGTAAGCCATGAAATGCTCACAGATTAAAGAGAATAAACATTACTTAGAAGCTTATAATTCAATAATAATGAAACACGAGTGAATCTAAAATTTGAAAACAACGAGCTTATGTTTGTGTTATAATTTGGCAGGATGTAAATTTTTGGGGAGCAGTTAATGCGACATTATATGCGATCCCACATCTGAAAATTAACAAAGGGAAGATCATAGTGACTGCTTCAGTTTGCGGATGGTTTCCAGTACCACTGATAAGTATCTATAATGTATAATGTATAAACTTTGAATATTTAATTTAAAGTCCTAAAAATATTTTAGAGTTGAAGTCGTAACCGCTTTAACTTATATCTCGAATATATTACGTCCATAAACATATATAGTTGTGTGATTAGATTTGTTAAAAGTAATTTGAGTTGAAGGGAATTGTTAGTAAATGGAAGTAATTGTGATGGTTGAATAAGTACCTAACTCTTTATTACAGGTCCATCGTAGTAGCTTTTTTTTATTTATTAATTAACTCTCATTCGTTTTCGGTTTTCACTAGAATAGTGTATTTCTTTCTAAATTATAATTTTGGAAAATACGTACAGGCTAGCAAAGCAGCTATAATAAGCTTCTTTGAGACTCTGAGAATGGAAGTTGGTTGTACTATCGCCATAACAATTGCCACGCCGGGTCTTATCAAGACGGACCTTAGTAGGGCAGCGAAATCTGACTTCAAGGTTTACATTTATTTCCTATATATTCTTTCAATGAATTCAGTTTTAAAAAATTTAGTTAGAAATAAATTAAATGCACTTTGAAAACTTGTTTGCAATTCAGGTTGCTATGGGAAGAATTCCAATGGCGTCAGCTAGTGAGTGTGCTAAAGCCATAGTTGAAAGTGCATGCAGGGGAGATATGTATGTTACATATCCATCCTGGTACAGAGTGTTGTTTCCATGGAAGCTGCTTCATCCTCAATTCGTAGATTGGTTATGCAACTTAGTCAATAGGCCTTATCCGAAGAAATCTGCCATGAAAACCAATCTCAAGATGCCAGAGCATAAGGCAGAATAAAGTGTTAGTTTGCATTGTTCATTTTGTGTCCTTTTTCTTTTATTTATTGGGGAAGTATCATGAAAGCCCAATAAGAAGTCTGCCATGAAAGCCAATCTCATGGTTTCAGAGCATAAAGCATGAGTACGCTGTTTTTTCCTGTACCTTACAATTAATAGAAAGATCACATGCTTAAACACTAATGATGTAATAGGAAAAATTGAATAATACATTTAGGGTGTGTTTGGATTAGAGGGTGTGGGGGAGTGGAAAGTTGAGGGTGAGTGGGAGTGGAAGTGTGAAGAAAGTTGAGGTTGTTTGGATTGGGGTATGTTAGAGTGGATGTGTGAGGAAAGTT
>Ga0123342_1006383_pt1 | contig 16401 bp, 11 predicted proteins | sample Turbeawhitnodule_FD_89960 | JGI IMG/M metagenome (GOLD analysis project Ga0123342, IMG submission 89960) | Root nodule microbial communities of legume samples collected from Mexico - Turtle bean Mexico white nodule | ecosystem: Host-associated > Plants > Roots > Nodule | place: Mexico: Nepantla... | reverse complement strand
TTGTTGAGATTTGAAGAAAATTGAATAATTTGAGAAATTGATCATGTAATTTGGTTTTCTCTTTTGATTTAATTGTGTATATTATAAAATTCTATTTTCACTAGCTTACCCTTGCTTTTCTTGCTGTGTTTAAACTGCGATGACTGTACTATGTACACGAGCAGATGACGACCATACAGGTGCAGTTTGAGTTGTGGATATGTAAATATTTGTATTTCTATAAATCCTAATCATGTATTAGGAATATTTTGAAAAACTCCAAGTTTGTATAGAAACTGGTAGAACTGATATTGTAATAGTTATGGTAAATTATGGGATGTTACAACCACCCATGTGCTACATTTATTTTTTTCTATGTATTCTTTGCATAAGTGTTGTAAAGCATATTATTATTAATTATTGAAATCATTTAAAATCAACTTAAATAAAAAAAAAAGGTAGATGTTGACTAATAAATACTTACCCAAAACATTCTACAAAAATACACATAAAACATTCTATAAAATAATCTTAAATAAAAGCATAAGTATATTGCAATGTAACTACAATATTTCAATACAATTCTTCGTTTTTTCTTCTTTTAGTGCTTTAAAGTTTTATCATAACATTTTCACATGTAGTCACAGAATGTGTATATCATCATAACTTTTATCAACAAATATCCTTAAGTTTTTTTTTTTCTCTTGGTGTTTCTGTACCTACCATATCTTAAATCTTTATGGTCTTCATATGCAAATGCCTACAACAATTATACTTTAAATTGTATCAAACATTTCAGCCTAAATTTTTCCTATTTCCTTTCAAATTTAAATGCTAGAACAAAGTAAGGATTATGATAACAATACATCAAATCATCGTACGCTTATTTTTCCCCTACTCCCTTGTTTAACTGATATAATTTCACAACTAGGAGAAGAATTTGCAATTTGCAGTCATAGATTGTTCTACTACTGCACTTTCTGATTATTGTTTTTATTTTTTTGCATGGAATAGTAGATTTGTGTTTGCTGAGAATATGTCACAGTATAATGCTTTTTGTCAAACTGTGTAGCTCAGTTTAATTTGTTTAAGCTGAAGCAATTTGTACACAATGTTACTTTTTTGGAAGATAAATGTGTGTACATTATAATTGGGTTGGAGCACCTCCCATTTTCATTTTTAATTTTATTTATTTATTGTTGTTGATTAAAAGAATCACCAACATCCAATACTTCATACCAAATAAATCTAAAAATCACTGTTTTACAAAATAACTAGATACAATTCATAATGAAAAATTTAAAAAAACCTAATAAAACACTATTCTTAAAACCATTAGGGTGACATACAATGTAACAACATTAATTAAACGTACAATATCTAATTTCCACCTATATTACATATGTTAGGGTTATCGTCTATATTCATCATCATCTTCATATCAACCTCATATTTTTTTAGTTAATGAAAGTTTTAGTTGCTATATGACATTGTTGCTTACATAACCTTCTCTTTAACAACTTCAAAAAATATTGTGATTTGAAATTGAAGAAATAATCGTAAAAGAACAATTAAGGATGAGATTTAGACGATAGTATAAACATTGTTATTTATGCAAGTCAACAACAAATATTATAGAAAAATTTGCACAAAAGTTGTCACACGAAACTTTCCCTACATTTTCATCTTTAAACAATATTTTAATTAATTATTACTTCATTTAATTTTTATTTACTTATCTTTTACCACAATCATACGTTTCTATTGACTTTTTATATTTCCAAACACGTTTTTTTTTTAATTTCTGAAGCTTGTTTCTTCAAATTTTAAAATGACTAAAATAAAATACATTATTTTTAATGAATAAGAAAATCCATAAAACAAATATATTAATATTGTAGACATAATAGCACATATTTGATAAAAAAAAGGGTAACTGCTGTATGTAGACAGAACATATTGCACATTCGACTACATATGCATTAGTCATTAGATAAACTATAGTTAAATGGGTTGGGAGGATTAAATTATGACTTCAATTTTTTGTGAATATTGATTTTCACATATTAAACAGTCATTTTTCTCTCCAATGTTTTTATTTGCTATAGTCGAAAATTGGCTCTTATATTTTTTTTTTAAAAAAAGAGTTGATTTTTCTCATGATAAAACTAAGTAGTGAATAAGACATTACACTAAGCTAAATTGTAAAGGAGCTCAAAATAATTACATGATTAAATCGATTGACGAGAAATGCGATCTAATTTGAAGTTTTAATAATAAATAAAGAAAGTAATTATATGATGAAAATTAGTGTTGTGGTGTGGACTACTTTAAATATATCATGACATTTAAGAGAAATTTTATTTTCCAATTTGTCTACACAGTTCCATATTTAAACTACTTTTATTCACTTTTTTTTAGATTTATTACCATTGCAATAACTTTTTAAATTCTTTTAAACTTTTTAATGTTTATATTGAATGACATAGAATATAATAAATATGTTTCCTTTTACCACATTAATTTGATCATTAAAAAAACTGATAAAATTAAATTCTATAAGAGGTTTAAAAAGAAAACAAATAGAAAGGTTTAAAATTTAAATATTTGTAAAAGAAAAAAGTAAATGAAAAATAAATGTGAGTTATATAAATATAAAAAAATAAAATTATTTTAACTTTGTATTAATGAATACGATGAAATGAATTGAGGAAATGGAATAATTATTCATTCATAATTAATTTATTGTTAAGATAATTTTCTTTCATTTGTTTTTTTCACGGAATTCCAAAATCACAAACTAATTTAAAATCATATCGAAACTAACATCATGTTTACAACATAAGCTCAACATTAAAAAAGAGTTGTACCTCTCACACGTAAAAACAAGTGCATCAAAAGATTTACTTCAACTTCATCAAAATAAATTTACACATTACCATGCTTCTAGACATATATAAAGAAACTTCAAGATAAATATTTTTGGAAATAAACTAATAATTCAGTATTTATCACAACACCTTAATTTTAAGATGAGTACATATAATGATATTAATGGAATTTATTGTTCTAATTGTCATCTATATGACATGAAAATGGCTATTGTTATCTCTTTTCTCATGATCATTATTGATTTGATTTCATCTTAGTGATTCTAAGAGTTCTTGAAAGTTGTAGCAGTCACAACAACATCATCACCTGCAATAACCTTCCCTCCAACAACCCCAACAAAGCTTTGATCTAAATTTGAACAAAAAGAAATGTTCAAAAAATAATCAAGATTAGATGATAATGAAGTAGTACTATAGTTGTTATATATGCAAGGGCCAGTGAAGGAAGCTAAAGTAAAGGGTCCATGAACAATGAAAGTAGAAATTTCAGATTGATCATCGCGAAGAGTGGCATTTAGAATAGATCCGGATGCACTTTGCACTGCGATGCTAATTTGGTGATCACAGACAAATTGGGTTAGAGTCTCAATTACATCAGAGTTTATAGGAATTTGAATGAGTATAGGTTTTTGGACATGCTCATGGTTTTGGTCAATCACAATGGCTAATTTTTGTTTGTTCTTGGAGCCCGCTGGCCTACCGCGGGTCCTCTTTGATGATGATGATGGTGGTTTTGAATGAGAGGAAGAATCAATAACACCATCAAAGGTGTTGTCATCAGAGGAAGAAATCAGGGTGGATGATAGGGTAGTTACATTACTTGGTTGAACCATTGTTAAAGTAGAAAAGGAGAATGTATATGAGATTTGAAATGGAAGAAAGATATTGTATTGGATATATAGAAGGAGAGAAACTAAAAGAATGAGGAATAGTGTGGATGTGTTAATAAGAAATATTTTTTTCGTTTGATGTTTCTTTGTAGAATAGTTTGTAATAATCAAGTAGAGTAGTCAGACATTTTATAAGAGAATCAAGGAAATGAATTGTGTTCACAAGGACCAAGTTACAAGAAATAAAATTGTGGATCTATTGCATGTATATTTGAGAGTTATGATTTTTAGTCAAAAAAGGAGTCCACAATGATACAAAACGTGTGTGGTTTTCAAAAGTGAAAGAGAAGGAATATATAAAAGATTTGGGGATTAGATACTCGTTTTAACTATGTAAAAGATGGGATTTCATATGGATGAAATGTGTTAAAAGTAAGTTTTATTCATATAGGCGAAAATGGTGATGAAAAAATTGAATGCAAATTGTTCCTTTAGTACTTTGGTCTGTGCATAAATTAATATATTAGAGGATGAAAATTAGATAACACTTGAGAACTTTGAAGGTGGAAGTCTCAACTCTCCACTTATAGAGCATGCAACCAGTGTTTTTCCCAATGTAAAAAGTTGTATTCTCATAGCCAAACTTTCCTTTTTTTTCCGTTTTTACTCCATAAATTGAAGTTTGCTTAAATACATGATGTCTTTTTAAGTAAAAATAATACAAAAAATTGTGTACTTTGCATAACTTCTTACTTAATGGTCTATCTTAGCACCGATCAAATTCAATTTTTTATTTTTTCCTTTTTCACGTGCCACTCGTTTAGTAAGTGGTATGTTCATTAAACGAGTCCTATGACTCAAACTTTCTAATTCTCTCCAAAAATAATACAGATATATTAGTAGTATTCCTTCCAATTGTAATCCTAAGCAATATGATTGTATTGTCTTCCTAATTCACAAAAAGTGAAAAATATTAATTAAATAAGAAGTAAAAAAGTATGATAATTGAAGTGCATTAAATCAATGTAAAAATAGATTTTCTCAGGAGTTAAATAAAATTACATTCCTAGACATGTTCATTGTCTTAATTAATCAAAGAGGGTAGTTTATGTTTTTTAGCCCACAAGGTTATTTTGTGTTCGCTTTAATAGTGTCAATGTTTGGTTAAAGCAACATCTAGTAGCATAAGGGATATTCTCATCTAGTAGCATAAGGGATATTATTATTAGAGGACAAAAAATTGGGGATGAACAATTATAATAATTGGTTGAATTTTTATCAAGCAAGAATGAGATTTGTGTGAAATTTGGTGGAAATGTGATATTTAAATGGATATAAAGAGTGAGGGAGAAAGAGAAAGAATGAGGAATAAAGGGATAATGTATGTTAATAAGAAGGAAATTATTTCTTTTGATTTTTTTTTAAAGATATATAAGGTGATTTGTAAAAGACTAAAGGAAATGAATGAAAGGAAATGAATTTGTTCCACAACTTTGGTCCACAAGGATGAAGGTTAAGTTACAAGTAATAAATGGTGGGCCAATTATATATAATATTATTTGAGAGTTATACATTTTAGTCAAAAATAAGTTAGTAATATTATGAAACGTATGTGATTTTTAAAAATAAAAGATGAGCTAGATGTTACTCGCTATGATAGGATCGAAATGATCCTGATACCATATTACAAAGTGAACTTTAAGCCTTACTCAACCCCATAAAACCGGCTCATAAGATTGAGGTTTTCACCCACTTATATACCATGAAAGACTCTAATCTCTAGTCGATGTGGGATCTCCAACACTAGATGATTTGAAAATCAAGGTAAAAAAGTTCAACTTAGTAGATGAAATACATTAAAAGTGAACTTTAATTATTTATTTAGTTATTATAGTTATACAAAAGAAAATACTTTTATACTTAAAAAAATTATTTATCACTCATACCATTTAATCCATTTAGTTTTTAATTAAATAGAGTAGCCTCATTTTAAAAGGGAATTAAAACGATTGATAAGTCCAAATAAAAAGCTCACGTATAAACCAGATTGGTGTCGAAATTCATATCTTATTCATGCTAGTGGTTTAGGATTAAAGAAATAATCAATAATAATTCAAAAGGTGGTATCATGAAAAAAATGATGAAGAGAAACAAAATGTATAAGATTAGATAATTTAATTATCAATGATAAAAAAAATGTGCGTGATTTCACGTTACTTTAATGTATAATTTATGGTGATTAAGGATGATAATTTAATAGAATTAATCAAAGTTTGTTTTTTTTATGTTCAAATTTATATTTATTATAAGTATGAAATGAATATCTCAACTTTATTAGATAAAGAGTATATTTGTATCTTTATTTGTACTGGCGTAAATTTATTTTGCTAAAATTAAAAATTAACATCTTCTCTTCAATACTAAATAATATCTAAAAAGATACATTTACATAAATAAATTTCAAAATAAAATATCAAATAAATTAAAAGTGAATATGAAAACGTAAACGAACATGTATATAATCATTATCTCATTTTCATACATCATTTAAAAGTACAAATATCACTTACACTCATAACAATTTTTAATCAATCAAAATTTCTCAAACAACACTAGAACGAGTTTATAAAATAACTGTATTTATTAATTTATTTGTCATGTAAGAATTATTGGAAAAATATATTTTGCTTTGTAAGAAAATCTTGAACCTATAACTATATGTAATATATATATATATATATATATATATATATATATGTGTGTGTGTGTGTGTGTGTGGGGTGAAGTTGGATTGCAGTTTTCTAGAATTTAAGTTGAGATTAGTCAAATGACATTAATGATTTTACTTTTATTAATATTATTTATTGAATTTAATTTTATCAACAATAGATGTTATTAAAAAAATCCCATTAAAATTGTTACATGACACTTTCCCTAGGTTTTCTTATTCAAAAATTATTTTAATTAAATATCATTTTAATTAAAATATCATTTTATTTTAGAGAAATACAATCCGTTTTTTAAAGATAAATAAAGAAAGTAATTAGATGAATGAAAATAGTGTTAATGTGTTGACTGCTCTAACTATATCATAATAGAAATTTATTTTGCCAAATTGTCAATACAGTTCCATATTTAAACTACCTTTTAAGTTCACTTTTATTTAAAATACCATTACAATAACCTTTTTTAAAAAAAATAATAAATATTTTTCCTTTTGATCATTACCAAAAAATTGACCAAATTAAATTCTACAAGGAGTTAAAAAGACCATACACATGGAAGGGTCCATATGAATATAGGTTTTTACTTTTGAAATTTAAACATTTATCAATGAAAAAAAAAGTAATCTAAAATAAATGTAAAAAATAAAAAGCATTTAAACTTTGCATTATGAATAATATCTATCATTCTGAATTAAAAAAAAAATAATCATTCATCCATAATTAATATATATCAACCTATGAATTGATGATTTTTTTTTCATTTATCGACTTATTTAAAATATCAGATATCAAATTAAGTCTTCCTCACGGAATTCTAAAATCACAAACCAAAAACACATTGAAACTAAAATAATTGCTTACAATATAAGCTCAACAATACAAAAACAAGTGTCTCGAAATATTTACCACCACTTAGAATTCACCCAAATACATCTATAAATTACCACGCTTCAACACATATCTAAAAATATTTCGTAATAAAAAAATTAAAAAATAATAATAAATCATTGTTTATGTGGAAGTGAACCATGTAACAAACCTCGCATTAAAATATGAAATGAGGATGGGCCACTTAAAATTTGATTGAAATGATTGTATGATTGAAAGATAGTCCCAACTCTCTTGCATCTCCAATATTTATTTTTTTTAAAAACTTTTATATTAGTTATGATTATGTAACTTGACATCTCACTAGTTATGTGAAATCAAGTAACAACAATCATCCGTATAAAAAAAAATATAAAAATATGGAAAGATTAGATCAAAATCCATATGCTAATAAAAATATACAAAGTGTAGGTACTTTTTTATTTGAAGATGTTTCATTTATGTTTCAATCTTTATTATAGTTAAATGTTGATTTTTATTGTTATATTTTTCTTAACTTAAATGACTCGTAAAATTAGTGACAATATGATAATTGAAAAATGAGGACTAATAAAATAGCATTAAAATTATAAAAAGATAAATTATGTAAAGGATAAAATAGACTAGAGAAATTATACAAAATTAAAACATAAAACAAATATGTTATAGACATGGGAAACATGTTTGATAAAAGGTTGAGTCAATGTCTTTAGAGAGAACCAAATAAGCTCTCAAGAAGTAGTGGATGTATCACCAATCACATTATATTCTACTACTTTTTGCATTAGTAATTAGAAAAATGATTGCTAAATAAGTAGGGATTTGATTATAACTTGGATCATTTTTTTCTAGATTAATTTTCAATCAATAAACACTCATTTTCTCTCCATATTTTTATATTCTGTAGTCTAACTATTTTTACTAGTTTTATTTTTCAAATTTAACTCAATTGTCTTGTGCCCAATTAAATACTGAATAAGAAAGGAATTGAAAATTTTACATAAGGTCACAGGAATAAATTTATCGAGGAAAAATACAATCTAATTTGAAGTTTTCATAAAAAAAAAAGTAATTAGATTAACAGGAATATATTGTGTTGATTTTTGGACTACTCTAAATATATCATGTTATTAGATAGAGAGAAATTTATTTACAAATTTGTCAATAAAGCAGGGATGAAAGTGACAGTTTCATAATAAAACTACCTAATTGTCCACCTTTATTTGTAGTTTGAGTTAAAAAAATATTAAATTCATTATGTTTGATATTGAATGGCATTGAATACAGTAAATGTACTCTAATTTGACCATACTATTTTGTTGAAAAAAATTATCACATATCATTATTGATTTCCCTCTTATTCCTTTAATTCCATCATTTTGTTTTTTACTAAGTACCTAGTTAAATTTTGTGTGATTGGTAGAATTATGGAATGCGAAGTAAGAGTTCAATAAGTTGAACATATCATGTTTTTGTTATCTTATTTTATAACTATAGATATGTAACTAATTATCTTATTATAATTCATGGAGGAAGTGCCAAGGTACTTTGGATAATATAATAATGAGTAGTAAACAAAACGGAATCACAAAAGTGAAACAAGGTACACAAACATTTAGAGATCTGGGAGACCTTTTTAGATTGTCCTCCTTCTCCATAAACTTCATCATACAAAATAGGGTAGGCTTTCCACTTTTCACTAAGCTACAAAGTACAATTGCAACCCCCCTTCTGCTTTATAATACAATTTCTTCCCCAAACCATGCCAAAAGTTTGGGTTCAAGTACAGTTCTTGTTTGGTTTTCAAAGACTCTATTGCTAGTGTGAGATCACTCTTGATCCATCTCAAACCATTCGTCAAATTAATAGCATCCACGGGAATCACTTTAATTAAGGCCATAGACACATTTATGAAAGTAGCATACCCCACTAACCACTTCTGCCAACAATTTCCTGGTTATTCGGATCAATGTAATGTAATATTTGAATAGATTTTAGTTATCCTAAGCACTGAAAGACGGGTTCAAATTCTCTCTATCAAAGGTTTAAGAAGTTGTAGCTGGAGAAATAAGAAAGAGACAAGAATGAGAATGGGGACTCATACCAAAAATTTAATGGCATGGACCCCAAATATACGTGACACAATTGAATGATTGCGCAAATTTTGCAGGCAAGAAGTAGTGAGCGAGAACGACGTGAGAATACTAACAGCCCCTTCCGTGCCCTTTCAAAATTCCTGATCAGATCCCATATCCCCCACCTATTACCCTTTTCTTCTTTGTCACATTGGTACACACACACCATGTTATTTGATAACTAGGTTAACACATCACTGCATTCATTGCTTGGGACACTCTATTCCCATATTTTTCCTACTCCTCATATTGCTAATCTTCTCCTACCAACTATTTCAACTTCATTCAAACAATTTGGAAGAATATCAAATGTCCGCATACTTTGTAGCATTAGATACAATTAGAAAAGTATTAAATAATTTAAAAATTAGAATTTTAATAATTGTACAACCGAAATTGATTTCAGTCAAAAAGATAGATACACATGTAGATACACAACCACGTTAAGGGCTCACGGTTTCTTCTCTTCCATTTGTTATGCGGCATTATCATCTTTAGAAGCTGGAGCAATGTACAGAAGCTGTTGCTGTTACTCCAAACCTTTTCTTTGTAACATAAGTGTATCCAAAAATTATTCTGACCATTGCAGAATTCACCTCCTTCAACCTGCTTTTTGTACTGCGGTTTTAAATAAGAGAATGTATAGTTTTTGATCCATGGAGAAATATAGAAACCCTCCAACGGAATGGGTCACAAAAGACCCAAAACTAGTCCCCACAATACAGTGCCATGCCGGCCCATACACCCCGTCAAATTCCTGCAAATCGCAATCACCCAACCAAAATTCATTGACCGACCAATCAACCACACACCCAAATTTTGAAACACCGCAACGACTTAATTACTTGCTAGTAAAACTCTTAGCACGCAGAACAAATTAATTAATCCAGCAAAACTAAAACCGAATAAGGTTGTTTTGTTAGAATTGTACCTTCTTGAGGGAGAGTGCAAGGGTCTTGGATGTGAACTTCTCCATGCTATCCAAAGCTTTTCTGGCACAATTCACAGCGTGGATCTGCATAAACGGTGGCATGTCAACCGAAACCATTTTCGCTCCATTGATTGCAAAGACATCTCTTAAATCAGTCTGTGACCCACAGAAGGATCTCCTTCTACCCCCACCGCCACCCGGAGCCACAGACATTCTCTCAACACCATCATGTTTTTCCAAACAAGGTTTCCCAGGTTTCTCCAAACAAGGATTCCCAGGTTTCTCCTTTTCAACCTTAACATCCTCGACTACACCCTTGTCGTTAGGATCACCAAGCTTCCTCCTTTCCAATTCCAAACGACTCCTTTGGGGCTTCTCTTTGTGGGTTCTCTTCACAGCCACAGCAACAGCACTCTCTTTCTCTGGGACGACAAGAGGAGAGTGTTTGTGGGGTGGATGGGTTTTGTGGGTTGGAGCCAAGTTTAGGCTTGACATGTGTTTTACCAGGAAAGAGGGTTTATAGGTTTGGATGAGATCTGGGTTTGGGGATGTAAGTTTGGATTGTGGAGCTTCCAAGTTCCGACGTTGGGAAGGGTGGTGTGCCATGCTGGAAGGGTGTTGGAAGGGAGAAGATGGAAACTGGAAAGTGAAAAATTTTGGCTTTGGGTTTGGTTTGGTTTTGTTTTGTTTTGAGAGAGAAAGAGAGAAGTGTCTATTGTAATAGGCGTTTGCTTCTTCATCCCAACAACTACTGTACACTAGATGGGGACTTGTGTGGTAAGATGAACACTTGAAGTGCTGTTTAATTCCCTCACGCGCCATGGGGCGAGTAGGACCCATTGAGAATGGAGAATTGTTGACCGTTGACCGGATACGCCGAGGATCTTACGTATGAGAATGGGTGTTGTATTGGGGGAGTGGTAGGGTAGGGTAGGGTTGGTCAGGAGTACACAATAGTAGATTATTGGTATTATTGTTGTTGATTGTGATTTTGAACTTTCTCGTGCTAAGAATTGGTTTATTCTTGCTTCTATGGTTGCTTTGTTAACGTTACGATGTTTCAAATTTTGTAGTTTTGCGTAAGGTATATTGAAAAATCAAATATATTGAATGTTATTCGGGTTTGTTTTGGAGACGGGTAGTAGTCATAGCACACACATGTGAGCGATGGGGTCACAAGTTTTGTTGGGTCTTTGTTGGTAAAAGGCTGAAGCGGAAGGAAAATGCGTAATTGTCATTTGAAAATCATGAAAATTATGAACATGTCTCCTCTAAAATATCAGCGGATCCAAACTACCCACCCAATCTCTAATCACTCTACATCACTGTCAACTGAATTTACAGTCAAATAAACACAACATTAAACCACAAAGATCTTAAATATACAGTGCTAACTACTTTTTTATACTTAATTTCAACAACGTGTCTTGTAAGCTTGATTTATTTTAAATTAACCATTATCATAGATCTATTTATTTAAATTAACTATAGAAGTTATAACTTTTATTCTACAAATAGTGAACCTTATTAGAATTATTTTAGTTGAAAGAATATATGCTTGTCAAAAAATATATACAGTTAATTTTTAATGAGACTATTTTCACCAGTAAATATTAAATTTTAAGTTAACTTTTATCCATATAAATTAGATATATAATTAGTTTATTATTTATTTTTATTTTCCCTTCACTTTAACTTTCTAAATAATATTCATATTATTTTCTCAATTATATAAAATTATTTCGAATAGAGCATAATTGTTCCGTTGAAATTTTTATAAGAGTAAGTTTCTCTTCTAGTATTAAAATGTTGACATCTGTCTTTAGATTTTATTGCACGGATATGTTTATTGTTTCTATAGAAATTTTTATCTTTAAAAATAATTTTGGTTAGTTTAGAACTATAATAATTTTTTTTATTTTTTTTTTAAATTATAACTTTTGAAAAAAAAAATTGTAAGTTGTTTATTTATGGACAAATGAATAGAAGTGTTGGAAGTGAGAATATATTATTAAAATATTTGATATGAAAAGTACACAAGTGAAAATAATATTGTGTAAAGCATTTATATAAACTCAATGATCTTAGTATATGGTTTTAGTGGATTGTATTGTTGTAATTGGATTATACTGGTGATTATGTTTTTTGAAATAGGATGTGTGTAGTAAATGTTGGAGTTGTATCTTTTATTTGGTTTATTTTTTTAATAATTTAGTGTTTTACCTAAAAGATTTATGTTGATATAAAGTGTTTTACATTTTTTTTTATAAATTTTCATATAGAAAATTATTTCTCAAACTATATAAGGAATATTCTTAAAAAAAAGGGAAATGCACAACTTATTCTTTTAAGTTGAAAGTTTACTTCCATATATATATATATAACAGATCATGCAAGATCTTAATATCATGTAAGTTTAATGTAGACTGATGGCATATTTAGGTATCAGTACTTGGAGAAACATTTTTATAATCCCATTTAGGAGAAATAAAAAAATAACATAAAATTTTATATAAACTAAAATTAATTCATGAATTAACTAATTTCTGAAAAAGATATTAAGTTATTTTTTTCATAATTTCTTTTTTAATTTATATGTAAATAAAAAAATTTAAAATGTCAAGTTTTCATCAAGATAATTGCTAAAAATTAATTGAGTGGACTTACTATAGATGGCTCTTCGTCAAAATATTTGAACAAAATTGATAAAGTGGAATTAGAAGGAACTAAGAAGTGTAAAAAAAATTGTGTAATTATATATATTGACTACCCACTTAAAAAATATTTAGCGGTTATTTTTTTTCCGTTATAAGGATATATACTTGAAACAATCTGTTTATACTTGTGAGTATTTAAGACATTCATCAATAAAAATAAAATAAAATTTGAAAATCATTCTTTAAAGTATGTACTTAAATAAATACTTCCTTCAAATATAATTTAAATAAAATTATACTATAAATATTAGTACAAGAAAAATATTTTTTAAAAAAAACTAGAAGTTAAGTCACAATATATAAATGACATGGCTTGGCATAAATGTGATTTTACTTTGGTTTGGGTTTATTGTTAGGACTAATGTTCTTTGAATGTTTCGTAATCGATGAAATACTTGTCTTAATTACTGTGGGAAATGTTTAGGGTTACTCATATTTTTTTGAAGAGAATGTGTGTGTGCTTTGACTAATTTAAAATTTATTAATAGATAATCTTTTTATTTGTATAATAGATTATCATCTAGTTTTTTTATAATTTTTATGAATAGGTATAATCTACCTATGTATCGTTTTTGTTAACATATGAGTTTTGGTCTAGTCTCCATATTTTTGTATTTTTTTTTAATAATACTTTTAACATTATAGTTAAGTCTAACAAAAAATATAAACATTTATAAATTCAAACTTTAAAATATTATTCAATTGTTAAAAAATTTATATCAATTATTTTATTTTGTTCATTTGATTTGAAAAAAATACCTTAAACAAAAATAACTAATAATTAGTATAAAGGTATTATTATTTTTCAAATAGTCATAACCCTACCATGAATGGAGAAAGCTGAAAATAATAGTAACTTATCCTAGAATAATTTAAACTCTTTTTATTTAACCTACTATTCAAAAGAATTTAGGTAAGATCAATTCAAGAGTTTATTGTGAATCTGTTTTTAAAAATAATAATTATAATTAAAATATTATTATTTTAATTAAAAAATATATTAATTTATTGAAGAGTGTATGTTTTGTAACATCACGCAATCCTATTACATTACACTTTAAAAAAAAAAAAAAATTATCAAATTAATATATATATATATATATCTTTTTTTATTGAGAAATTTCTTACAACAATCACATAAACACACTAAAAATAAAAATAGTAAGCTAATATTTTAAAAGTTCACATATATACATATATTAAATTATATACTTAAAAAATCATAATTTATACAAATCATTCAAATTTGATTCATTAAACATATATTAAAATTAGGTGTCTAACTCTCAACTCAATTGGTTATCTCTCATATAATAAATAAATCACAGACATTTGATTCATTTGATTATAGTATTGGAAAACACGTGCATTGAATTAAACTCAAATATTTGCACATGTTATACTACTTTCATTAAGTTGTCATCATGATAAGATTACATAGTAGAAACACAATCTAATACAAATTCATATGACCTACAAGACACAATTTCTTTTCACACTATAGACTAGGTCATGGGAATATTTTTCGACTCTCACCACATAATATTTTTCTCTATATGAGTCCAATATCAGTAGAGTCAGAATATCTTATACAAAATTTTAATTTAATACGCAACCTACAAATTTCACACATAATATTCCATCATTGAAAATAACAATATTAATAATTCATCATATGAAACTCATCACACAAACATAACTCTTAAATATATATAATTAATATTAATATTCCATTTACAAATATAATTAACATCACATTCAAATTAATTCAAGAGAGAAATAAATAAACAAAATAAATTTTCTTCCTTGAGAGAAAAAATCTTAGCTTGAGCAAAATTGAAGTAGGGAGCAAATATTGATTTTATGCTTTATTTTTGCTTGAGTGAAAAACTGTCGTTTGAGAAAAAATTAACAAAAATATCCTTCAAAATTTTACAAAATACAACTTAAAAGATACTATAATTTACACAAATGTAAGTTGCACTCCATATTAACTAGGGAAAAATGACTATTCTCATAAAATTTGATATTTAAAACACAGTTTAACAATCTTTATAATTTAACATGTAAAAATTTATTCCCCATCTCAATATCTCAACCATGAATATTGAATCCAAAGTAATATAAAAAATATCTATTAAACAAAAACTCAAATAAGATTATACTCTGTTGAAAATATTTAAATATATTTCCAAACAAAAACATAAATCCAGCATATAAATTAAAATAATTGTGATACATTCACATCCATATTATATACCCTACCTACTATCAAAACATAAATAACTCATCTTACTTATTAAAACTTAAAACTTGTTTAGATTTAATATCAAATTTCCAACTTCTTCTATCACACAAAAGCGTCAAATTCTAAAACAAAATACTTGTTATCACAAACTCTGATATATGTAAGGATGAACAAAATTTTCAAAAATCTAAAAAGAAGATAGAAAAGAGAAAGAGGAAGTAGTACTGGTGTCATGATTTTTATAAAACAAAATTTAAATAATTAATTTTATTTATTTATAAATTTCATACTTAAATGATAAAATATTTATAAATCTCAGTTATACTGTAACACTCCATAATTTACATATAACTATTAAAAGTTCTACTAGTTTCTATACAAACTTTGAATTTTTCAAAACATTCCTAATACATGATTAGGATTTATAGAAATACAAATATTTACATATCCACAGCTCAAAATAAAACTTTGAAATGTCTAAAACTCTCTTGCACATGTATGGTCATCTGCTCGTGTACATAGTACAGTCATCGCAGTTCAAACACAACAAGAAAAACAAAGATAAGCTAGTGAAAATATAATTTTATAATATACACAATTAAATCAAAAGAGAAAACCAAATTACATGATCAATTTCTCAAATTTCTTCAAATCTCAACAATAAACCATCACATAAATTTCACATGGATCTACACATCCAGAATATTCAACAAACGTCTTCCGGAAGACCCGTATTAAGTAAGTCCTACCAGAGATTAACACCTGATCCAAAGATTACCAGCGAATCCAACAGAAAGGATCAGAGTAAGTTCAATACAACCCAAGCCGTGCATCTCATATGTCACGGTGTGCATGAACTCCCCAATCAGCTTCTCACCACCTGATATCTTAGTCTATGTGACTTAGATCATCAGTGAAGCTCGGAGATCTCTGTTACCACATATGCATCAATAGTTAATACACAACAAACATCAGTCCATACATTATCCCAAATGTATGAATTCAATTCCATACCATTCTGTCATACAATATCATTCAAAAAGTGATCCACAATATTCAAAAGTCTATTTGACATAA
>Ga0123342_1006382_pt1 | contig 16406 bp, 13 predicted proteins | sample Turbeawhitnodule_FD_89960 | JGI IMG/M metagenome (GOLD analysis project Ga0123342, IMG submission 89960) | Root nodule microbial communities of legume samples collected from Mexico - Turtle bean Mexico white nodule | ecosystem: Host-associated > Plants > Roots > Nodule | place: Mexico: Nepantla... | reverse complement strand
TCTATATATATATATATATATATATATATATATATATATACATGTTGGCAAGTTCTTTGTTTTTTAATTCAGTCATTTGCATTCTTGCATTTCATTTTTTTATCAAAAAAATAAAATTTCCATTTTCAATGAAGTTGGTCATTCAAGATAAAGAGGTGAACTATTATTATGAGTTTTTTTATAATGTTTTAAAGTTTTATGTACAATCTTTTTTATAGTATATTTTCAAGGTGATACAATTGATGTGTTTGTTGGGAGAACACTTATTTATAAATTTCAAAACGACATTCTTGAGGATAAGGTCTATTCATTGTGCATTTTGGCATTTCATTTTGTTATCTGCAGAGTGTATGTGAGAATGTCTCACTCGTATTATTTTCTCACACAAGGAAGCTCAAATGCACTCTTTTCTCCCAGGCAAGAGTACATATTTTATTTTTTTATCCAATCTATTTGTGATATGTGTTCATTTCTACTATCTGTATCCATGTGGTATTTAATATTATGAGCAAACTCTGATCTTTTGTTCATTATTTTCTCACAAGGAAGCAAAAAATCACTATTTTCTCACAAGTAAGTGTGCAAATTTCTTTTTTTATCCAATTCATCTATGACATATGTTCATTTTTGTTGCTGAATCCATTTGGTATTTAATACTGTGAGCAAACACTAATTTTTTATTTTTTATTTTCTCACACAAGCAAGCATAGATCCACTCTTTTTTCAGTTTCCAGAAAATGTTGTAGTTCTTAAATTTAAATTGAAATATTTCCTTCATATTGTTATTATGTATTTATTTTTTCTAAGCATTTTAGTAAAGCGAATCTATGAGCAAACACTTCACTTTTGTTCATTATTTTCTCACACAAGGAAGCACATGCATTCTTTTCTCACAGGAAAGTGTGCATATTTTCTTTTTTTTTTATCCAATCCATTTGTGATATATGTTTATTTTTGTTGTTGAATTCATGTGGTATTTAATAGTGTGAGCAAACTTTGATCTTTTGTTTTGCTCACACAACGAAGTAGAGATTCACTCTTTTCTCACATGTAAGTATGCAAATTTCTTTTTTTTATGCAATTTATCTGTGATATATATTCATTTTTGTCGTTGAATCCATTTGGTATTTAATACTGTGAGCGAACAATGATCTTTTGTTTATTATTTTCTCACACAAGCAAGCATAGATTTGCACTTTTCTCAGTTTCCAGAATATGTTGTAGTTCTTATTTTTAAATTGAAATATTTCCTTCATATTGTTACTATGTATTTGATTTTTCTGAGCATTTTAGTAAAACAAATTTGTTTTGATATTATTTTTGGCTTAAGCATCAAGCACGAGTTTATCTCACTCTCATGGTTTTCACTCTTCTATATCTTTTCCATATTTTATTCTTATGTTCTTTACCCACAACCCGTTTGTCATAGTGCTTCTTAGTTGGTACATGTTTCTTATAGTGATGATTTATAAAAATTATTAAAAGGTTTAATTCATCACTTTCTTTTGAACTATTTTGAAATTCTTTTAATCAAGTTCTTAATCCTTGAATCTTTGAACAAACATTGCACTTATGTTCATTATCAGTGTTATCAGTTTTCGGTTATGCAGGGCCATGGCGAAAGATAGTGGCGAATTTTTTGATCATCGCCACAACAAGACGGTGGCGATGTGGATTTTCCATGGCGGCCGCTTTTGGCATCTTAGGGTGCTAAATAAAAATGGAAATATCCAAAAAAGTGGAGAGAAAGATGGTGACAGCGACAACGATGCATGCTGTGATGATGACGAAGCATGAAGAACAAGGACCTACGTGTGGAGTTGCGCATGAAGAAGAAGGAGTTGCGACACATGAAGACTTAAACCTTATTTTTAAGAAACATAAGTTTAGGCCAAAGGCTCATTCTAACTTTTACCTAATAATACCCTAATTACAATTTAAATATTGAATGTGCTTTGTGGTGCGTCGCTGCATACTGTTCAACCTTATTTAAAAGATCACAACTCACTTAAAATTAGGCTTTTTAGGCCTATTTTTGCCCCATTTAAAATATTAAAATTATTTTCATTCACAACACAGTTTTTTATCTATGTCACTACACCTTCTCTGATTATTTCTCCCTATCACTACTGCCCACTACCGTTGACCATCGTCGTCACTATTCACATGATTTTTTTTAGTTGTTATTTTTTTTGTTTTTCTTTTTCACTTCCAATATAATTATTTTTAGAAAAAATATTCCTATTTTCCAGCATAATGACCAATCAACATGACCTATCAAGAACATCTCACAGAAGTGATCCAGGTCGTAAACATTGTCATCCATTGGATGAAACAATTTAAATACAACTGTTTGTAACTACTATAAAAAAAATTATGAAATGGGAACTACTACAACTGTTAAGCCACTTTGTCTGTTAATCCTGTATATGGTGCGACATGTGATAATATTGAAAGTGAAGATGAAGTTGAATTTCCACCGCTAGTAATGAGAAGGGGAGAAATAGTGGTGGGAAAAAAGGACCAATGGATGTGTTTTTAAGAAATCCAAATGCTGCAATAAAGAAGAGAAAGAGAGAACAACTAAGGCAATCTAGTATTAAAGAAGCATGTGACAAGAACTTAAAGGCATAAGTTCATCAATATATTGTTCGATTTTCGTATCAAGCGGGCTTGTCATTTAAACTTGTAAGATTGAAGATTTTTCAAGATATGATTGATGTTGTAGGCAGTATTATTAGTTTTTGGTTATGGCGGTGGCATGGCAAAAGGCAGTGATGTATTTTCTGACTATCGCCACAACAAGGCGGTCGCGATGCGAATTTCCATGGCAACCGCTTTTGGCATTTCCAGGTTCTAACAAAATGCGGAAAAATAAAAATAAAAAACGGAGAAAAGATGGTTGTACCGGCGACGCATGGTGTCACAATGGCGAAGCATGAAAAAGAAGGAGTTGCGTGCGGCGCTACTAATGAAGAAAAAGAAGTTGTGGCGCATGAAGACTTAAACCTAATTTTAAAGACCCATGAGTTTGGGCAAAAGACCCATTTCAACTTTTACCTAATAAAACCTTAATGAAAATATAAATATTGAATGTGTTGTGTGGTATGCGGTTGCATGTTGTTAAACCCTAATTAAAAAATATCACAACTTAATTAAAATTAGACCTAAAAGGCCTATTTAAAATATTATAACTATTTACATCCACAACACATTTTTTTATCTATGCCACTACACATTCTCTAATTATTTCTCACTTCCAGCACTGCCCACTACCGCCAACCTTCGCCGCCAGTCGTCGTCGTCGCCACTGTTCGTGATTTTTTTTTCACGTGTTATTTTTTTTTCTTCTTTTTCAATTCCAATATTATTTTTTTTAGAAAAATATTCCTATTTTCTAGCATAATGGCCAATGAACTGGACACTTCAAGAATATCCCACATAAGTGATCCAGGCTGGAAACTTTGTCATTCATTGAATGAAACAAATCTAAATACAACTTTTGTAACTAGTGTGGGAAAATTATGAAAGAGGGATTTAATGGGGCTAAAGAAAATTTGATGGCAAAGAATGGCAATGTTATTAGACTCCAAAAAATGTGAGAGAAGAGCTTTGAAAATTATTGTAAGAAAAAGCAGTCACTTCTTCCGTTAATCATGTATATGGTGCGATATATGTTAATATTGAAAGTGAAGATGAAGTTGAAATTTCTATCGCTAGTAATGATAGAGGAGAATTAGTGGTGGAAAAAAAAGGAACAATGTATTTGTTTTGTAGAAATCCAAATGTTGCAATAAAGAAGAGAAAGAAATAACAACTTAGGCAAACTAGTATTAAGGAAGAATGTGACAAGAAATTAAAGGCATCAGTTCATCAATATATTGCTCAATTTTGTTATTAAGCAGGCTTGTCATTCAATCTTGTAAGATTTAAGAGTTTTCAAGATATGATTGATGTTGTAGGTGCTTATGGACGTAATTTTCCAACTCCTACCTATCATGAGGTTAGAGTTCCACTCCTCAACAAGGAAGTTGAGTACACTAAAAAGTTGTTGAAAGATCATAAATTGCAATGGAGCAGACATGGTTGTTTTATCATGTGAGATGCATGGACAGATCGGAAGTAATGATGTTTGATTAACTTTTTGGTGAGCTCTCCTATAGGAGATTGGAGAAGAAAATGTGGTTCAAGTTATCACATATAATGGTAGTAATTATGTCTCTGCTGGTAAATTATTGGAAGCAAAAAGTCCTAATCTTTATTGGACTTCTTGAAGACATCGAAAAGATTCCTTTGATAAAGAAGATGATTCAAAGATGACTTAGTCTTGTTGGCTTCATCTATAGCGATTCTAGTTCCTTGTGTTTATTAAGATAATTTATAAATGAGGGAATTGGTAAGACATGAAGTTACAAGGTTTGCTACCTCATATTTATCATTACAAAGGTTGTATCAAGAGAAGGGAAATTTAAGAAAAATGTTCACTTCAGATGAATGGAGCAAGAACAAGTTGTATAAGGAAGCTAAGGGGAAAGAAGCTACAAAAATTGTTCTTATGCCTTCATTTTGGAATCATGTTGTATTTAATCTCAAAGGCATGACTCCTCTTGTTCATGTACTTCGTTTGGTTGATGGAGAGAGAAAAGAAGGTATGGGTTATATATATGAAGCAATAGAGAAAGCCAAAGAAACAATAATAAAGTCATTCAATAATCATGCAAGTAAGTACAAGGATGTATTTACAATCATTGATAATAGATGGACATGTCAATTTCATCGCCCCTTGCATGCGGCTGATCACTTTTTGAATCCAGAGTTCTATTATTCTAATCCGAAAATGGAATATGATTTGGAAGTTACAAATGGATTGTATGCTTGCATCAAGAAGTTTGTGCCAAGTAAATATATGCAATAAAAAAACTTAACTGATTTGCCTCTTTATAAGAGTGGAGGTGGATTGTTTGGTGATGACTTTGCCAAAGAATCAAGGAAGACCACAACCTAGGTGAGACAGTTAAACACTTTTTAAATTACGTTAACATATAAATTATATCATACATTGATACAAACCACAACAACCAACAGATGACTAAGGACACATCAAGCACTTCACAAAAAGGTCATTCATCTCAGTATACAAAGTCAGGTCCCACCAAACCTTGAGAAAGCATCAACAAAAGAAGAACCAAATACAAACCAGAATATCAGAAGTTCTTCCTTATTGTCTTTCCACAAGAGAAAGTTGTGTAAATAAATTGGGTTCACTTAATAGAAGAATAAACTAGAGTAGGGTGTGCTTAGTAATTTGAGGGTGTGCTTAGTAATTTGAGAAGGGTGTGCTTGGTAATTTGGGAAAGGTGAGCTTAGTAATTTGGGATTGTGTCAAGCCCACCTTTCATGACAAGTGCTTCTGGGTTTAGGGTTTCTTTGACCTACCTTCTAGAAGGGTTGTCACAAATGACCATCATACCCTTCTATCTTGTTCTCCACACTCTCTCCTATAAATAGAGTGTCTTGCCTCATGTATTTACACATTGAATTTGAATAGTAAAGAAACTCTACAAGAGTGATTTTGTGAGACTTGTGAGCTCATGTTAGGTCTTATCTTGGGTGGGTAATATCTCAAGTGGCGGCTCTAGTTATTTGGGTCTTATCTTGGGTGGGTAATATCTCAAGTGACGATTTTTACACCACTCATCTTGGAGTTCCTCTAGTACAAGTGGCATGACTTCCTTTCTTACCATAAGATATATTCTTCCCTTCCTCTTTTACTTTTTATTTTTACGCCTTCCTCCATTCCATATATGTCTCCTTCTTCTCTTTAAATTTTTTTCTTTACTTTGTTCTTCTTCTTTATTTGTTCATTGTCTCTAATTTCGCTGCATCATCCACACCATATTATTGTCTTTTTCTCTTTGCCCTTCTGAAGCGAACATTCACACTTACTTAACCACTTGTTTAAGTTTGTGTCCAGTGGGAATCTTCTCAGGGTTCTGACCATAATTGCTAATTCAAAAAAATCTTAAACAAAGAGCAACAAATAAAATGTGCAATCTTAGAATCAACTCACATCAAGTAGAGATTAGGGTTTCTGGAGGGGAGGGGGAGTTCCTTCTTTCTGAAATGTGAGAGTGGGAGTGAGAGTTGTTTTAGTGGAGTGGTGCAGGGGGTTAAGCTAAGAGTGAGTGAAAATAAAAGATAAATTTAGAGATTTTGGGGGGAATAGTAGTGACCAATTTTGTAACTAATTTCCTATGAAGAATTTTTATGACCATTTTTGTGACTGATTTGGTAACCAAAAATGTGACTGATTTTTCGTAACCAATTTGATCACTGATTTCGTCACTATTCAACAATTTTCTAGTAATGATAATTGTGTTATAGACTACGATTGTCTGTCACTAATTGGTCACTGTTCAACAGATTTCTAGTAGTGATAGTTGTGCTATAGACTACAATTGTTTAACCATAGTCTATAATTCAAAAGTATAGACAGCATACACATAAATTATGAGTCTTAAACCGCTACCTAAAGGGTTTAAAAACCGTTGTCTAAATGCAATTTTGCACTAGTGTGAGAAGCATAACTCTACTTCCTCAAGCTTTTACGTGCAATTCCTTGGACTACTTCCCTTTCAATCCTTCTTTCATTGAAATGCAACTTCTGTTGCATCCAAACCAAGCCTCAATCCATTCCATTCGTCTTGAAAACGAGCATCAAGAATTCCATCAAATATTGATTTAAATCAAATACTTTGTTTTAAAACACTTTGATAAATATTATGGTATGTATTGACACATTAAATATTCTTCTTGGATTAGTACATGCAATGCTAACATGTAATATAACAAAGATAAGGAGAGAGAAAAACAAACACAATAATTTATATTGGTTCATCTGTCACAACAAATTATATCCAATTATTGACCAACAAGTCAAGTTCAACTAGGCAGACTAATGTTGTAAAGTACACTAGAGTATTCTTTGGACTCGTAACAAGTCTTAGCTAACCCATGAGTATTCTAGACCAAACCACTCTTTGTTTAACGAGTATTATTTCCTTAAGGGAACATCTTAATGTTGGAAGAAGATGAGATGATAGTGTGACTTCTAGTGCCAAATCTGAGCTTTATGAATTCCTTATAAATGAACTCTGACTTATTATTGAAGACTGAAGAGAAGTTCATATTCAGAAACCTCTACCACTCAAGTTAGTAAAAAAAAATTGATAAAAAATAAAAAGAATTGAGTATTGAGTGTATTTCCCATTATATTTATATGTTTTTGAACTTCTAATAATAAATATAAGTAACTAAAAATAAAATTGTATTTGATAGTAAATAAATATTTGGATATTAACTTTTGACCTTAACTGAGTACTTGATATGTGAATAAATAACACACAATAATATTCAATTAAAAGTAATAGTGTGCATAATCCAAGTTTGTTGGAGGTAGGCAGGTAGAGATACAATCAATCTTGTTTTATTTTTATTAGGCTGTAGTAGGAAGGCATATCCAAGAAGGGGTCTCTTGTTTGCAAACATTAAGCAACCAAACTCCCACTAGAAAGGTGACAAAATTTCCTAGTTACCCAATATTTATTTCAAATAATTCCAAATAAAAGTTTGAATGCTTTCTAGAATAAGAAAAACACTTGGGTCCACACAGCCAAAGATCTATACAACATGATAAACTTTTAAGGTGAAACTTAAACTACACAAAAGAATATATGCATCTAGGTCTCTCACTTTAGAAATTGGAGCCACGTACCTGATTGAAAAGTGATGAGAGAAATGAAGAAGGTCACATTTGACCAAAAACATGTGTTGCAGAATTTTTTATTTTGGCCTCTACATTCACCTTTGTGGAGAGATTTTTGGTATATCCAAGTCATCATGGGTGTGCATGCGACAAGGGCACTCAAGCGTGTGTGAAAATTCATGGCTCCACACTTTGCATGCTCTCTGCAACAAGAAGCCATGAGCCTTCCTCAAGCTCATGCATGGCCCTCTCACACCCCACTAGGTTAAACTTTCTTGACCATTCTACCCTCTTTGTAAGTAATTTTCTCAACAAAACAAACCAAATGCTAGTAGTCAATAGTGTATAAGATACCATTAAAAAGCATATTACCCTCACACATTTTTCAGTAGAATCTCCACCTAAGACTTGGTGAATAATAATACTACAACATAACTCTTTTCTATTACATAAATGCGTTAAAAAATGTATGATATAGGTTATGTGTTTTGTAGGACTTACTACCTCTCTCATACATATTTTTTACATGAGAAAGTTAATTTTATGTATAAGAGTTTAAGTATGTCTCACCCATTTTATTTTATTTTATTTATTCATTGTCAATAAAAAAACCAATATCATAAATGTCATCCTATTCAATTTTTCTAAAATTCTTTTATATGATATTATATAGTAAAAGAGATCCATGTCTTTCATTCAAAATGGAAATTTACTCAAATTTCAACTATGTGATTAGGGATGAGATATCACTAAAATAGTTAATTAAATTTTGAACGTAAGTTAATCATTATAGAATATTTCACATTAATATCATGGTAACTAAAATAGTATAACAAGAGAGAGAGAGAGATAATACAATCTAGTTCATAAGATTTTTGTAAATACTTAGATATGCGAATCGTTTTGTGTAAAGAATATGATCCTATTAGAGAGAAAATGCACAATGTTTATTATATTGTACCCTAATTATTAGATAAATTAAAAATAAATTTCTTCTCTTTAATTATTTTGTATCAAAATCTATCTTCTATAATCCGTAACTATATGAATGAAAGAGTATAATTTTTAAAAACCGATGATGTGAAAATTTTCTAATTATTAGTAAGAGATTACAGTAGATAAGTTAATTACTATAAAACTGGAAAAAGTTATTTTTTTATTATTATTATTATCTACAAATTAAAAACAGAATCAATAACAATTATTAAAATAATTGTATCAAAATAACTTTATTACTATTTCAATAATTGTATTACTGTAAATGCAAAAATCAGTCAAATAAACATTAATTTAGAGACAACTTACGATTACAAATTGATATTTCATTTAAAATTGAAAATATAACGAATTGATAGCGTTTTAAAAATTCTTTAATCCCTTAAAGTTGTTGAAAGTTAAAAACTATAAATAAATAATATATCTTTATTTCACTGTTTCTTTTCCATTTCAAATAGAAATTTCAATTTATCTAAATAGTCTTACACTACACTTTTTCAAATTCTACCTATTATAACAACTATACTATAAATTACATTTAATTTCATGACAATTTTGAAATGCTTAACAAAAAAGTAGTAATTTTGGAAATGGAGGGAGTATCAATTATAATTTAGGAAAAGATTTATCAATTATAAATTATAATTGAAAGATGAAAGCATGTTTTTTTATATTCTTAGGGCATAAAAACTAATCGAATATATATTTTTAATTTATTAAAAAAGGGCTAATTTTCGGGTATAAATGAGTGGGAGACCCATGACTTCATAGAGTCAACCAAAGCAGTTAAGAACTAGTTTGTGACAGATAATTCTCTCTGCTTCTGATACACTGCAATATGCTGCTTTTCATTTCTTGCACAAAATCTGGTCTTCCTTTGTTTATCAAGGGCAATGACTGGCCTGAAACTATATTTCCTCTTCATCATGAAGGTGATGATGATGACGACGATGATGATGGTGGAATCGATGTAGCACCAGCAGCATAGTGGAACTATTTTGGGAAGAGATGCTGCAAAGGATGAAGAACCTTGAGCCTGTAATAATACATCAATATTCTCACACATCATGCACTTTTTATGGCTCATAAACATAAGTATTATCTATATTTATGTAATAATCAGTGTGTAAGCTTCTATACACTTACTTACAATACATAGTTATTGATGCTTACATAATATGTAATATTGTTTAGTGTTTTTGGTCATGGCTTATCCATCAGTTGTAACTGATATACTTATACTTTTAGTATATAAAAATATTGTGTGAAGTTTTACTTGCATGACTTTTTCTATCTCTCTCTTCTCTTAACAGATGTTTTGCATGTGTTGGAAGTGATTTAAAACCATGACTTCACCAATATATACTTCACAAATGGTTTCCTTTATCATCTTTTTCATTTTCAATTTTCTTCCATTGTTAGCTAAATCTGATTCGTGGAACTCTCCTTATAGTATAGGCAACTTCCATGCTTAATTTTTCTGAGATAGCAGATATATATATGGTTTTCTCTCAACTGCTTGAAGGAGCCCAAATACACTAAAAAATGAGACTAAAGTTAGATAAAAACCTAAACAAGACTATAAGAAGCCAAGTGTAGAAGACTGAGAATGTTTAAAAACCGATTAAGTTTTGTTAAACGTGAATCTAATATTTTTTTTCTTGATCATGTTTAGTTTCTTGAGAAGTGAAAGGTGAGTTTTGGAAATGTGAGATCAAACACAAACCATTTAGTTGATGTAATTTGATCATACAAAGTAGAGACTTGAAACAGATTTTAATCGGCTAACCTAACTTGAAGGTTTTTTACAGTATGATGAACTAGCATAATTTTTTGTTATGCATTGAAGAACTAGCATCTAAAACAGTGTTCACATATGACATAATACTGTGTTCTTCTTATTGATATTTACATAATTAGAATCTAATATATGAAATACTGTGTTTGTCTGTGTTCTGGTGTTAATACATGTAAATGAAATCTATAATGAATCAATAGTGCAAGTAATGTGTTAGGAGAGGACGTGATGTAATGAAAAATACTTTTCTTCTCCATTAATTAATGAGATCAAGTTTTTATTTTTTTTAAATACATAAATGATTTTATCGTTATAAGAAAGATTGCTTTTAAAAACTAATTTATTTGTTTTTAAAATGATAAAATTGGTTATTAATTTAATTAAAGATTAATTTGGAATATAAATTACAAGTAATTAATATTTTGGTAGTTTTAATTAGATATTAATTTAAAAACTATTTTTATTGATAATAAAAAATATTTTAAATATCAATAATTTGTATTATTTAAATTAATTAATACAATTAATATTTAATTATTTTTTTAGTGTATCTTTTCTTTACTTTACAATTAATTTTCTCATAAACTTTTTATATGCCCTATTCAATTAATTTTATTTTATAGGTGATGGTTGCACACGCATCTCGTTCATTTATTAGTTTCTAATCGTTTATATTTTATCCTTCTCAAACAATATTTGCATAGCCATATTTATATTTAAATATACTCGGCAAGGGCAAAAAAACCTTCACGATTATTCACTCAATAGATAAAATAGTGCTACTTAATGAGTCATTATATTATACACAAACTTACTTTATTTTTGTTGCTTATTCATCTATCAATTCTTTAAAAAAAAATATCTTTTTCTTCCTTTTAACTCAATTCACCACATTAGTAATATACTGATATGGAAATTTAGGTTATATATTATGTAAAATTATATTAATGGATATTTGCTGTTTAGATTTATGATACCAGTAGACCTATGATATATAGGTCTAGTTAATACTAATTATAATGTCTAAATGCAAGGTTATTTTTGTCTTTGAAAGAATGTAAAACTATTTATCTTATCAGAAAACTTTGTAACATATACACAAATTTTGTGCAAGATCCTAGCACTCAGATAAAAAATAATTCCCTCTTTTTGTTGTCCACATTGTAGGTAATTGCTTTGAATGATATGAACATGTCATAATCTTACAACATTGTGTTTTGTAAAATTTGTCGATTAATATCCAATTCTAGGACTCATGTAGTTGTATTGTGTAAAAATAATGTTCACATACAAACGAAATATTTTAGGGTTTATTTTATAATAATAATAATAGATGTTTAGTGATTACATGTGTGTTTTGTATACGTCAAAATAGGATAGATTTATATTTACTATATATATGTGTAACATTTAATAAAAATATGTCTTTGAGAGTTCGAATTTTGTTATCGTAGATTATTTTGAAAAGCTTAGTGTTTGACTAGGATAAAACTCCAATTTGACTTATAAATTTATTTAAAATTTATTTTATTATAAGATATTTTAAAAAACTTATACAGTTATTATTAAAATAAAATCATTAAATAAAAATTAATTAGTTACTATTTTATAAACTAAAAATTATATATATGTATTTTATTAAATGATATGTGTCATTATTATTTTTGAAAAAGTTATTTTTTATTTCTCATTATTATTTTTATCTTTTCCTATTATTTTCGATTATTATTTATAATTATTATTAATTAAATTTTAAATACATTACATACAACTTATATCTGTATGTAACACTTTTTGTTATTTTTTAATTAAAATAAGAATTTTTTTAAATTAAATTTTTAATATATTAAAAATAAGTTATATACGGATCCGTATGTAATAATTTTTTTTTAAAATTAAATTTGTATCCGTATTAACACTTTTTGTTATTTTTTAATTAAATTTGAAATAAGCTACATACGGATTATATCTGTATGTAATAGTTTTTCTTAATTAAATTTTAGTTACATTATCCGTATGTAACACTTTTTATTATTTTTTAATTAAATTTGAAATAAGTTATGTTCTTGAACGGGTTTCTCCTGCCTCTACTTTCGGTCGGTTACTGATGCTTCAAGCTTCCTATTTTGCCTTCCTTCTCTCGGTCGTTTGTTTCCACAGGCGGGGGTGGTACCTGCAGAAGCCACTCCAACGCTCAAGTCAGACAGGGTGCTAACACTTGATTGTCAGAGTATTATAGATAATAACGTACATTTCTCCTTGGAATGCGTGTTATATTACCTTAGTAGGCCTTCATTGGTGGGTCGGTGGTGTAAGGATGGCTGAGGTGACTGGAAGCGGCGCTTGAGCGGATGATGTGACATGCATTTATGAGGGGTATTTTTGGGCGCCAAGCGACGTGGACCATTGGATCAGGCAGATCCAATGGTTGAGATCTTGCGACATTTGGGATTCCGAGACATCTTCGAGCTATAAATAGGAGTTGGGAACAGTGGCTTCTCACACGTTCTGATATTCATTGAGCTCCGACACCCGAACGACTCCGAGCGATCCTTGTTGCCTTCCTCGTTCGTCTTAAAGTTAGTCATGTCTACCCGCTCGCGTCCTACATCTTCTTCTTCTCCCGCTTGGTCTCCTTTTCTTGAACCCCCTTCTTGTTCGTCTTCTTCGTCTTCTTTGTCTTCTTCTTCCACTTCCTCTTCCAACAAAGTCATCTCGGTCGGGGCAATTCAAACCGTTGCCCCACAGGTGGAGGAAGTGACGGGTGATGACGCTGGTAACGCATCAGACCGGTCGAGCTCATCTGAGCGATCACGCCCTCATGGGGGCCCTGCCTGGGTCGATCTCAAGGTGTGTGAGATCGCGTCCGTGTTTCATACGAATGCCTCAGTGTAATAATTTTTGGTTTTTGAATTAAATTTTAAATATCTTACATACGGATTATAGTCGCATGTAATTACCTTTAGTTTACATACGGAAAAATTTGTATGTAATGTCTATTTACATACGAAATTGAATCTGTATGTAAAATATTTGAATGTAACGTTCACTTTACATACGAATTTTTATCCGTATGTAATAATCGACATGTAATTCCAGATTTTCTTTTAGTGGTCATTGTGAAAAGACATGACATACCATTGATTCATGCTATGGCTTTCCACTTCATTTCAAGTTTAAAAATCCTTTGTTTGTGATGTTTGTCATTTTGCAAAGCAAAAAATACTTTCATTTCCTATTTGTACATCTAAATCAAAAAATGTTTTGATTTGATTCATGTAGATATTTGGGAACCATACTCAATACCATCAATTCATGGTCATAAATATTTTTTTACCATAGTTGATGACTATTTGAGGTACACATCGATTATTCTTTTAAAACAAAGATCTTAAGTTGTCAAGATTTTGGAAAATTTTGTTGTTTTTGTTCAAACACAATTTGAGACCGCAATAAAAATAATAAGTGATGATGGGACAAATTTTTTCATGACTAATTTCTTTGTCAATAAAGGAATAATACATCAAACATCATGTGTCATAATCCACACAAAAAATAGTATAGTTGAAAGAAAACATGGTCATTTATTAAATGTAGCAAGAGCTCTCATGATACAATCTCATTTACCAAAATTTATTAGTCATATTCGGTGATACATGTTGCACATATTATAAACATGTTTCGCACACTTGTTTTAAACTATTTTCTCCTCATGAAATGCTTTATAAAACTGAAGCAGATTTTAATGGAGTAAAAGTGTTTGGATCTTTATGTTATGCTAGCACTTTGTCAACAAATAGAAGAAAATTTGATCTAAGGACATCAAAATGTGTTTTCATTGGTTTTAAAAGGGGGGCAAAAGGATATATTTTGTTAAATATTCAATTAAGATAAATTTTTGAGTCTATGGATGTTGTCTTCTATGAACATGTTTTCCATATCAAAGGGTTCAAGATACTAGCAATGAAACTAATAGTCTTAACATTTATGATCAAAGTTTTTTTTACTGAAGATCAACCTGTTTTGAGTCAGCCACCATAAGTCATTCTTACACCATATGATAATGCTGGAAATAATAGTAATGATAATTGGGAATTAAACATTAAGATTCTAGAAGAAGTTTGTTCCCGTATAGACCAAAACCTCAATGAAGATTATGACATAGAACAAAGTTCTGAATCAGGTCAGTCTGTCCAAATGAGTACAAGAATAAAAAAACCACTTGAGTATCTAAAGGATTATCCTTGTAATTTAATGTTTCCAATACATCTTCAAGAGTTAAATATCCTTTGAATTTTGTTTTGTCTTATAACAATTTGTTGCCTTTTTATACATCTTTTGTTATGTTTCTTTCTTCACATGTTTAGTCAAACACTTATTTTGAAGCTATGGAACATGACTGTTGGAGAAAAGCTATACAATGTGAGATATTTCCTTTAAAGTCTAATCAAACTTAGGAGACTGCTCTTTTGCCTAAGGACAAAGCTGCCATAGGTTGCAAATGGGCATTCAAAATAAAATATAAAGTTAATGGGACAATTGAAAGGTATAAAGCAATGCTAGTGGCAAAGGGATACACACAAACAGAAGGCATCGACTACCTTGATAATTTCTCTCCAATAGCAAAGATGACCACCATAAGGTTGCTTCTTTCTCTAATTTCTATCTATAATTGGGAATTGAAACAATTAGACATAAACAATGACTTTTTACATGGAGAGTTGAAAGAAGATGTATACATGGTTGCTCCTCCTAAATTGACTTCTATTCAACCAGGACAAGTTTTTAAATTAAAAAAGGCTTTATATGGCTTTGAGCAAGCTAACAAAGAGTGATTTTCCAAACTGTCATCCTTTTTGCTTTCTGCAAGATATACTCAATCTATGAATGATCATTTGTTCATTAATTCTTTTGAAGGATCTTTACAACATTATTGGTGTATCTGGATGATATAATATTGGTAGGAAATGATAAAGAAGAGATTGTTCGAATTAAACTAGCTTTGAATAAGACATTCAAGATTAAGGATCTTGGGGATTTAATATATTTTCTTGGTCTAGAAGTAGTAAGAAGTAAGAAAGGAATAATGGTGAATCAAAGGAAATATGCATTGGAATTGTTAACAGATGCAGGTCTTTTAGCCCACAAACCTGCACTCACTCTTATTGATAATAATGAAAAAATTCTCTTATACTAGAAATGTTCCTTTCACAGATAGTGGTTGGAAGGCTTATGTATCTCGCTAATGTCCGACCTGACATAACATTTTTTGTGCAACAACTTTCTCAGTTTCTTGCTAAGCCTACAATTGTTCACTATACTCAGTTGTTAGAATTCTCATATATATTAAAGGAGCTCCAAGGTTTATTTTTCCTCTTCTAACACTTCTATGTTGAACCAAGTGGTGTTCAAGCTTTGAAGAATCCAAATCCTTTGAAGGATGTTGAAGCCTCTGCTATGCTTCATGTTGCTGTGCTGGTTTAGCTTAGTTCTGAGGTAGTTTGGATGTTGTAATCCACCCTTTGATTAAATCTAAAAGCATAAGCATCTCAATCTTTGTGAAAGTAAAATGTTTTCAAACTAAGTTAAAACAACCGATTGTTTTGTCGAAACAACCGATTGTTTATACTTATGTGTTTTGAGAAAAAGATTAAAAATTGTTTTTAAAATGATTGAACTGTTAAGTACCAAAACAACCGATTGATTCAAGGAAACAACCGATTTTTTGTTTTGGGACCATAACAGAAAAACTGTTTTATCTTTGACTGAGCTTTAAATGATTTAACTGCTTACGCTCCAGTCATTAAATGCTTTGACCAATCTTTTAATGCAATTTAAGAGTTTGTT
>Ga0123342_1006381_pt1 | contig 16408 bp, 14 predicted proteins | sample Turbeawhitnodule_FD_89960 | JGI IMG/M metagenome (GOLD analysis project Ga0123342, IMG submission 89960) | Root nodule microbial communities of legume samples collected from Mexico - Turtle bean Mexico white nodule | ecosystem: Host-associated > Plants > Roots > Nodule | place: Mexico: Nepantla... | reverse complement strand
GCGCTCCGTTGACGCCTTGTGGGATACCGTCGGCAAAATCGTCACGCTCTTCAAACCGCAGGAATGTGCAAACTACTTCGCAGCAGCCGGATATGACCCCGATTAAAATGGACGCGCTCTAGCGGGAAAAACGGATGCATTGCGTTGAGAGCGAGCTGCCCCGGGATCGCCAGCTTCACAAGGCTTGGACGACCGCGTTTTTATGGAATGGCCCGCCCACCTCTCCGACATCGCGTAAGATGCCGGTGCTTAACAGAGAGGAGCGAGCCATGACCATTGTGATGATTGGAATCGACTTAGGCAAGAACAGCTGCAGTGTCGCAGCGCTTGATGAACTCGGCGCGGTCGTACTTCGCCGACGCATGCGGCCAACAAGCATCGTGGAGTTTGCATCAAAATATGCGCCTTGTATCGTGGCTATGGAAGCCTGCTGCGGCGCCTATCATCTCGGGCGTCAGCTTGTTGCACGGGGGCACACGGTGAAGCTTATGCCACCAGAGTATGTGCGCCCCTATGTGAAGGCGCAGAAAAATGATGACCGCGACGCTGAGGCAATTGCGGAGGCAGCAACTCGACCGACGATGCGCTTTGTCGAACTGAAGAGTCAGGAGCAACTTGATATTCAATCATTGCATCGCGTGCGATCGCGGCTGGTGGGTACGCGAACGATGCTGATCAACCAGATGCGTGCCCTGCTTCTCGAGCGCGGTATCACTGTCGCCCAGGGGCGTCACAAATTTGAGAAGGCTCTGGATAAAATCCTCATGGAGGAAGCTTTGCTGGCTCCAGGTCGACTCCGTGACCTCCTATGCGAGACGCGCGATGAGTGGTCTGTCCTTGATCGCCGCATTGAGGCACTGGACAAGGAGTTCGCGCAGCTTGCCCGTACTGACGAGATGGCAAGACGTTTGACCTCCATACCAGGTGTCGGTCCTCTCAATGCAACAGCCCTTGTCGCTGCTGTTGGAAAAGCAGAAGCGTTCGAACAAGCGCGCGATCTCGGGGCTTGGCTTGGGTTTGTTCCTCGACAGCACACAACAGGAGGTAAGCCGCGGCTACTCGGGATCAGCAAGCGAGGAAACACCTATCTCCGGACGATTTTGATCCATGGCGCCAGAGCTGCCTTGCCCAGTCTGGCGAGAACCAATACGGCGCTGGGAGCGTGGCTGCGGGGCCTCCAGGCGCGATGCCATCCTAATACAGTGGTTGTTGCCCTTGCCAATAAACTGGCGAGGATCGCCTGGGTGCTCATCCGGCGAGAGACATTGTTCTCGCTCGAGCGTGCTTCGACCGACCGCCTAGTGCAATCGGTCCTCGGCGGTAAAATCGTCGGCTGACCCACCGAATGTCTGCGGGAGGAATTTTGAAGATGGCCTGACGGTATAGCGGCGTTCCAACAGCCTGGCTTTAAAAATGGCACTTCGATGCCTGCGCGGCGACAATCACGGTGAGACTCGTCTCATCCTGATCCTGATCGTCGCGCTATAGATGCCGTCGTTTTTATGAGGCCTGGGACGCGCGGCTCTCCATCTTGGCAACGGCTCCGCCGTATGCCGTATACGTTGATGCAGACTTGTCAGTTGCCATGCGAATAAAAACTCTTGCGGACCGGGCGGGCCATACGTTTTTAAAGCTCAACCAGGTCGGCTCGTCCCGAGAACTCCAGAACTCGCCGATCGAACTCGGAGCCGTTGAAATAGCAGGGGAATCGGGTGAAGGGCTTTTCAAGCGATGAGGCTTGCGAGGAATTCGTCGTCCCATGCGGCGATCTTTCTTCTGGCGCGCAGCGAATGTTTGTTTGTCGGCCTTGAGAGGAGATTGGTGGCGATGTGTTTTATGGTGGTGAAGTTGGCTGGCGCGTGATCTGTGCGTACGCGGCATTCGTCGTCTCTGAAGACCATGTCCATAACCCAGTGCAGGCTGTTCTCGACGGCCCAGTGGCTGCGAATGATGGGGCCGATTTCTCTGCTGCTTTCGACGATGACCACGCCCTTCAATCCCGGCCAAACATGGCGTTGCTGCAGCCAGTCGACGTCATGGATGACGGTGATTGTCCTGGTTTCGATGCGACCATGATCGCCATCGACCGTTTCGTGCCGGCTCACTGCCGTATCCTTGAACGCGCAGGCTTTTTGTTGCCTGACGAAGAGTTCGATGTCCTCATGCAGCGAAGCTTGGTTGCCCTTGAGGGCCAGAACGTAATCGGCCTTCTTGTCGATGATCTTTTCGGCGATGGCGCGCTGGCAGCCGATGGCATCGATGCTGACAATGGCGCCTTCGATCGAAAGCATCTCCAGCAGCTTGGGGATAGCGACGATCTCATTGGCCTTATCGGCGACCTTGACCTGGCCGAGGACAAGGCGTTGGCGGGCCGCAAAAGCCGACACCATGTGAATGGCGGCCTTTGCCCCTTTGGAGCGGCGCAGGGTTTTGCCGTCGATGGCGATAACCTCCATGGGCATGCCCGTCAGCGAGGAAACCCAGGCGACAAAACTGCGCTGGAAGGCCTCGGCATCGAGTGTCGCCAGGATATCGCCAAGATGGTCGTGCGAAGGTGTGCCGTGGTTAAAGGCCCGAAAGCGGCGCAAAAGGTTAAGCTTCCTTTCGCCGAACAAGGCGATATCGACGAAGGTCTCGGCGCCGGCCAAAACCGCCAGCAAGCACAGAAGCAGCACTTCCGTCAGCGGGTACATCACCTTGCCGGCCTGACGGGCATCCGGCAAATCCTCAAAATATCTCAGAAAAACAACCGTTTCCTGATAGGCACCGACATCCAAACTGCAATCAGCCATCCAAATCGCTCCGTCTCGAATCAGAGCTTTCGACAGATTCAGCAATTCAACGCTTTGTCACCCACGCGACCCGATATGCTGACAGCCGTGTCCCCTGATAAACCCTAGGCTTGTTGGAAGTGATGAACGCGATGCACGTGTCCGTCAGGCGGGCGCGGTCTGTCATATCGGCAAGCCGATCTAGCGCCTCTTCAAAATACTGGAACTGCGATGTGCGGAGTACCTCTTTAACTGAAGGGCCGATCAGGTCGCCGAGCGAGGACTGGAGGTAGGCATCCAATCATTGGTATCAAAATCAATTGTTAGCATCTTGTGCTTCGTGACCCTCTCTGCGTTGGAAATCTCTGATCGCATAGCCACCAAAGATCAACACCCGTTTCGGTGAAAGAAATCCGTCCCTCTCCACTTTACGGCCTTGGCCAACTGCAAGTTTGCACCGACACATTTATGCCCACGTAACGCATAAATGCAATTTTCTTTGCATTTTTGCACACATTCAATATGCTTTCCGGGAGAGGAATTGCGTATGGATCAGATTAAACCAGCACCCCAAACCGCGCGAGTGCTTATCGAGCAGCTTCAGGAAGCTCAGAAGCATCTGGCAAAGGGCGGACGGCGCGTTGCAGAGTTCATCATCGACAACCAAGGGGCCGCAGCACTGTATTCGTGCTCGGAGATCGCCCAACGATGCGGCGTACACGCGTCCAGCGTCGTCCGGCTCGTGCAAGGATTGGGATTTTCAGGCTATCGCGAATTCCAAGCGGTTCTGCAAGAACAGTTTGCAATTCACACCCCTGCACGCCAACAACGACTTGTTGATTCAGCAGTACGCACCCCAAATCTCCGCCTTCATCTCTTCGCGGACTCCGGCCGATCGTTCAACGAAAGCGCCGAAGCCGCGGCACGGCAGTTCTCCGTACAGAATCCTATAGTTCAAATCGTAAGTCAGTCGTTTGTCTCGTATGCCATCAACGCGACCGAGTATGCCGAGAGGGTTGTCGCGGAAGGCTTATCGTCTGATGGAGTCATACTTGTTGCCCGCGAGCACCCCTCGACGAACGATGCGGTTCGAAAGCTTATGGCCCAGGGCATTCCAGTGGTTTGTCTCACGACCGACCTCCCATCCTCCGGGCGTACTGCTTACGTGGGCTCCGACCAAGTTGCATCTGGCGCTACCGCAGCATGGTTTTGCGGCCGCATGCTTCCCCGGAGCGAGCCCGGGCGAGTTCTCTTCATCTGCAGCGTTCCATTCCGTTGCCACAGCGACAGAGAGCAGGGCTTTCGCCAAGTGCTCCGTTCGGAGTTTCCGCTTCTTACGATCGACGAGAAAGTCAGTTCGGACGAAAGCCTGGATGTGATCTACGACGCGGTGCGCCGCTACATTTCGAAGAACGGGCCGCCAGCCGCGATCTACAACGTGTCAGGGGCAAATCTCGGCGTTGGAAAGGCTTTGGAGGATGAGGGCCTGGGCGACAAGACGGTGTTCATAGGGCACGAACTAAACGGCAACTCGCGCTCGCTGCTGGAGCGTGGGATCATGGACATGACGATCGGCCATGACTTCGAGCGCGAGATCGCGCTTTCGGTTGAATGTATAGAGATGGCACTGAAGGGCGTTTTGCCGGTGAACCGCTTCACGCAGAGCCAGCTATTTACCCGATTCAACTGTGCCATCATCTAATTCGCGTCGGCTATCGCTTACCCGAGCTTCGAGACGGGAGTCGGCGGCGCGAACGGGTACGCACCCCATACCGATTGGTCGAAATTGATCACCGAGCCAGTCATCAGTCCCGAGTCGGCCGAGGCTAGAAACGTAACGGCCTTTGCGACTTCTTCCGGGGCCAACAGACGACCGAAAGGCTGCTCGGCGGCGGCCTTCTCCAGCCAATTCGGGTCCGCCCCGTGATACTCGCGCTGGATACGATCTTCACCATCGGAAGCCATCCAGCCGATATTCAGCTGATTGACGCGAATGCGGTTCCGCATGATGGCGAACGCCGTATTCCTCGTAAGTGTGGCCAGGGCACCTTTTGAGGCGCAATACGGCGAGATGAACGGCTGCCCGGCCAATGCGGAAGTGGAGCCTATGTTGATGATAGCGCCCTCGACACTGTCCCTGACCATCCGTCGAATAGTTTCCTGCATAAGGAAAAAAGGAGCACGCGTGTTGACGGCAAACATGCGATCGTAAAGTTCTTCGTCGGTAGTGAGAATATCACCCCGATCGGTAAGGCCGGCTGCGTTGACCAGAATATCCACACGGCCAAAGGCAGCGTCCGCGGCCTCGATAACTTTCCGGCAATCCGCAACACTGTTCAAGTCGGCCTGCGCAAAACGCACGTCGCAACCCGTCTTCTCGCGGATTGCACGCGCAACGGCCTCGCCTTTCTCCGTGTTGCGGCCACAGGTTACGATCCCGGTGGCACCGCTGCTGGCCAACTGAAGCGCCACAGCCGCTCCCAACCCCTGAGTGCCGCCCGTCACAACGGCAATCTTCTCATCAACCCTATTCATAGTCTCCTCCGATTTCGCAACAAAAATTGCACTTAACACGAACGTGAAACTTGTATTGACAAATGCACAGAGATGCAACATGTTTTGCGCCAACGATGCAAAATGTGATGCAGAAATGCATGCGAATGACTGGGAGGAATACATGCTACGGATAGCCGTTCTAGGATGTGGGCGTATTGGACAAATGCACGCCGCGAACGTTGCTAAACATCCTCGTGCCGAATTGGTTGCCGTCTACGACGTACACGGCCCGTCGGCGGAGAAAGTGGGCCAAGCCCTGGGAGTCACGGTCGCTGGAAGCGCGAACGAAATCTTCGCTTCAGACAAAATCGACGCAGTCCTGATCGCGACGGCCACACCCACACACGCCGATTACATTGAAAAGGCAATTGCGGCCGGCAAGGCGGTGCTTTGCGAAAAGCCGATCGACCTAAGCCTCGAACGCGTTGATGCCTGCGCGGCGAAAATCGGTGACACTCGTATTCCTATCCAGATTGGCTTCAACCGCCGCTACGACCCGGGCCACAGTGCGGCGCGCGGCGCGGCTGTAAACGGTGAAATCGGCGATCTCCATCAAGTCATCATCACGTCCCGCGATCCATCTCTTCCGCCACGCGCATATCTTGAGGCCGCAGGCGGACTGTTTCGGGATATGACGATCCATGACTTCGACCTTGCGCGCTTTATGTTGGGTGAAGAACCCACTGAAGTGTTTGCGCTCGCCAACGCCCTCATCGATCCCGTGCTCGGCAGGGAGCTGGGAGAGGTCGACACGGCGATGTTCATCCTCCGGACTGCATCCGGAAAACAGTGCCACATCAACAACTCCCGCACCGCAGTTTATGGCTACGACCAGCGCGTGGAACTGATTGGAACGAAGGGTATGGTCATTTCCGACAATCGTAAGCCGCACGAACTGCGCCGGTTCTCGGAAGCGAAGACCGAGGCCGCAGAGCCGTACCAGTTCTTCTTCCTAGAGCGCTACCACGAAGCGTTCATGGCCGAAATCGACGGGTTTGTGGATTGCGTCGAGAAAGGCGCGAAGCCTCTCGCGAGCTTCGACGACGGACGGCGAGCACTGGTGCTTGCTGAAGCTGCCTACCGCTCGATGCGCGAAGGAAGACTGGTCAAGGTATCTGAAATTACCGGCTGAGGAGCCGCCCCCCTTCGGTCCACTGTGAGGAACGCGGATCGAAGGGGAGTCGCCTCGGCGGCGGTTCTTAGCATCGCAGAGCCCTTCTCGGGCAATTGTCAGCGGCGTCTTCGACGAAACCGCCGAAGCAGTTTTGCGGCCCGGAACCGCGCTAGAGAGGCTGGTTCCCGCCGGATCAAAGACCCTTTGTGGTGTGCACAGAGGAGGAGGCGGTCTGTTCCAACCCCAAGGGTGGACGGACCGAGTTACCCAACGGAGGAAGAAATGACTATTTTCAATCGTAAACTAACCCGTAAGCAGTTCGCAGGGGCACTGGTTATGGGCGCGCTGTCGCTTGGCGTGGCAGCTTCAGCGGTTGTTGCCGCCGACAAGCCGGAAGTCAGGATCGGCTTCACGCCGAAATTCCTGAAGGACGACTTCCAGACGCTGATGCTCGATCTCTCCAAGAAGGCCTTCGAAGCGAAGGGCTTCGAGCTGCTCGGCGCACCCGATCCGAACGGCGACATCGCCGCGCAGGTTGACGCGCTCCAGAACCTCATCGCAAACGGCGCAACCGCCATCGTATTCGCGCCGATCGACGCTGCGGGTATCGTCCCGGTGGTCAAGCAGGCAAACGACAAGAATGTCCTCGTCTTCTCGATCGACGACGCCCCATCGGGCGGCAAGGTCACCGCAACTGTACGTGCTGACAACGTCGACGCAGGCGCACAGGGCGCTAAAGAGATGGTCAAGCGCCTCCAGGGCAAGTCTTGCTGGGCGGACAAGAGCTGCATCGTTCTCGAACTGCAAGGCTCGCTCACCACACCGAACGGCCTCGACCGCTCCAAGGGCTTTGCCGACACCCTCCATCAGCTCGGCCCGGACGTGAAGCTTATCCAGCGCCCGACCGAGTGGACTGCCGACCAGGCAGCTGACGCAGCGCAGAACGTACTGACGCAAAACCCGACGCTAGACGGCATCTTCATGGCATCCGAGCTGATGGCGACCGCCATCAACGCGCAGGTGACCGCGGCTGGCCGCGGCGCTCAGGTCGGCGATCCGAACTCCGTCATCCGCATCGCGATCGACGGCACGCCTCAGGGCCTCCAGCTCATTCGCGACAAGGCTCTCGATGCCACGGTCTCCCAGCCGCTCAGCGCATATGCGACCAAGACGGCCGAACTGATCGACCTAGTCTCCAAGGGCGGCAAGATCGAACTCGGTCCTCGTGACGACGGTCAGGTCGTCGAAACACCTGTCGGCCCCCAGTATCAGCTGAAGGCCACCCTAGTAACCTCTGAAAACGTCAGCTCGCCCGATCTCTGGGCCAACCAGGTCAGCCAGTAAACGCGACCAGTAGAAAGGGTTAGACCGTGGACACGAAGATCATGGATACCCAGCGACCCATCGTTGAGATGCGCGATATAGCCAAGACCTTCGGTTCTACGCGCGCGCTCCTCGGCGTGGACTTCACCGTCATGCACGGTGAGGTTCACGCCCTACTGGGCCGAAACGGTGCGGGAAAGAGCACGCTCGTCTCTACTATGAGCGGCTTCACTCCGGCCGATATGGGGAAAATCAGAATCAACGATATCGAAGTCGAAGCGAACGGGCAGAGCTACGCGTCAAGCATCCGCAAGGCGATCGCGCACGTTCAACAGACACCTCAGCTGTTCAATCTCCTCACCGTTGCAGAGAACCTGTTCATCGAGAACCCGATTGTTCGGGGGAAATTCGGCGTCGTGAACCGCAACCGGATGATCGAGCTTGCAGGCGAACTCCTGGAGAATTGGAATATCGACATCCGGCCCGAGTCTCTTGTCGGCGAACTAGGAGCCGGAACGCGCCAGTTGCTCGAGATCATCAAGGCCCTCAGCCGTGGTGTTCCGGTGATGATCCTTGATGAACCGACCGCCGCTCTAAGCAATGCCGAGAAACACATCCTGTTTGAACAGGTAAAGGCACTCAAGACACGCGGCGTCTCCTTCATCTACATCTCGCATCATCTCGACGAAATTTTTGAGATTGCGGACACGGTCACGATTCTGCGCGATGGAAGAGTAGTAAAAGCCCGCGAGCCAGTCGCCGGCCTCGACGTCGAGACGATCGCCGACCTCATGATGGGCGAGAAAACCGTTCGAAGCACCCGTGAGGACCATACCCGGGCAAGGGAGACACCTCTTCTCCAGGCTAAATCCGTCCGCATAGACAAGAACTCCGAAAAGGATGTCGATTTCAACCTCCGACCGGGCGAGATCGTTGCACTGGCTGGCCCTGTCGGTGGGGGTAAAGAGGATTTCGCAATGATCCTTGCCGGGCAAAAAAGACCCGAAAAAGGTCAGGTGGTGAGTCCCAAAGGCCCGCTTCCGACCATCGGCCTCGTTCCCACGGACCGACACGCGAGCGGATATGTCGGTATGCTTGGCGTGCGCGAAAACGTGACGATCGGTGGGCTCGATGTATTGTCCGATAACTTCGGCTTCATCAATAAAGCCAAGGAGACGAGCCATGTGGCTCAGCTCGCTCGTCAGACTAACGTAATTTCTTCATCAATCGAGCAGGCGGTAAGCCAGCTCAGTGGCGGCAATCAACAAAAAGTGGTCTTCGCGCGCGCGCTGTGTCGCGGTCCGGAGGTTGTCGTCGCTCTCAGCCCGACCCGCGGCGTCGACGTCGGGGCGAAGGAACAGCTGTATGCCCTGCTAAGGCAGCTCGCACGCGAGGGCCTCGGTATCGTCGTCGTCTCGGATGAGGAGGACGAGATTGCCCAGCTCGCAAACCGCGTCGTCATCATCTTCGAAGGAGAGGTGATGGACGAGTTGGTCGGCGACTACACGATGAAAGACTTAATTCTACGTATGGAGGGCGTGATATGAGCCTCGAAATGGTGAACACCGTTAAACCTAGCCACCAGCATCCCGGACAGTCGAGACTCTCCGCCTTCGGCAGTTCGTTCGTGTCCGAGGGATACACGATGTATCCCGTGCTCTTGTTGCTTGTCATCGTCGGAGCGATTGTCGCTCCTCGCTTCGCAACCGCGACAAACCTGGTGAACATCCTCGAACAGGTTAGCGTGCTGGGCCTTACTACCATAGGCCTGACATTTGTCGTCCTAATCGGGCGTCTGGACCTGTCCCTTGAAGGGATTGTGGGCTTCGCGCCGATGTTCGCGGCTGTATCGATCGTCTCGACAACGGCCGGTGGCCTGGGGATCGAACTTCCGGCATGGACAGGGCTCTTTGTCGCGCTTGGCACCGCCGGACTGATTGGCCTCTTCAACGGCTTCATGGTTGTTCGTGTCGGGCTGAACCCATTCATCTCAACGCTTGGCCTCCTCGTTCTGCTCCGCGGCGGTGTCTTGATCATATCAAACGGTCGATCGATTTATTCTCCGGGCAAAGCCCTGACTTACCTCGGGTCCGAGAAGATCGGCGGCATCCCTGTCTCAGTTCTCGTCTTCATTGTGGTTGCGATCGTCATTGGCTTTATCTTCAAGTACCACCGCTACGGACGCGCGCTGTACGCGATCGGCGGCAACGAGGAAGCAGCGCGGGCCGCCGGCATCAACGTGGATAGAGTTATCTGGTCGGCCTTCATCTTCGCAGCTCTGCTCGCCGGCCTCGCTGGCGTGCTGATGACAGGTCGATTGGACTCCGCCGTGACTACACAGGGCCAAGGTATCATCTTTTCCGCTTTCGCAGCCGCGGTCATTGGCGGCGTTAGCCTGGGTGGCGGTCGGGGAACAATGGTCGGTGTCGTAAGCGGCGTCCTCTTGATCGGCGTGATCAACAATCTGCTCACTCTCGCTCAGGTGCCATCGTTCTACGTTCAGGCATCGACCGGCGCTGTCATCATCATCGCGGCAATCCTGACGACGCTCGCAAGCCGTCGCTCGAGTGGTGTTCGCACCAGGACCTGAAGTACCCTGCCTACAACGCAAAGCGCCCAGGTATTCAAAGAGCGCACCAAGGCAGCCGTCTTGGTGCGTTTTTCGTTAGACGTCAGTACAATCACGGCAGGGAGGCCCGATATGAAAAAACGTGAAATTGGCAACACAGGCTTGGAAGTGACCGACATATGCTTCGGAACAGCTCCACTCGGAGCGATGCCGGATACCTATGGTTATACCGTCGATGAAGAGACGGCGCGCGCCACGATCCGGGCAGTGTTAGACGGCCCCGTCAATTTCATGGACACCTGCAGGAACTACGGATTCGGTAGAAGTGAGCAGCGGATTGGCGCAGTTGTTCGAGAGCGCAGAGCGTTGCCAGCGGGTTTCGTGCTTTCCACAAAGCTTGACCGCGACATGGAAACCGGCCGGTTTGACGGTGCACAGGCAAGGCGCTCACTCGAAGAAAGCCTTGAGACGCTTGGCGTGGACCGCGTCCAAATTCTCCATCTCCATGACCCGGAACATTCCTCGGAAATGAGGGACGTCACCCGAAAGGGCGGCGCGCTGGACGAGCTTTTCAAGATGAAGGAGGAAGGCCTCGCAACCGCAGTCGGCTTGGCGATGGGCCGCCTCGACATCATGATGCCGCTGGTCAAGAACTATCCCTTCGATGTTGTACTGAGCCACAACAGGTTCACCCTGCTAAACCGTTCGGCGAACGAATTGTTCGATTATGCTTCTGCGCGAGGGATCGCTGTCATGAATGCGGCTCCATTCGCGGGCGGCGTGCTGGCCAAGGGTAGCTCACAGGTCCAACGCATTACCTACCAGGAGGCCGACGAAAGTGCCCTTGAGCCGGTTCGTGCCATCGAAGAAGTCTGCACCCGGTTCGCGGCATCCCCTGGTGCAGCTGCCCTCCAGTTCTCCCTTCGCGATCCGCGAATACTCTCAACGGTCATCGGCGTGTCCCGTCCGGAAAGAATCTCGCAAACTCTGAAATGGGCAGCCGCTGAATTGCCCCCAGCACTATGGGCTAACCTAGCCGGTGTGCGCTACTCTGACACCGACCCCGAAGCCAACCGCGAGTACAAGCCCGGATGATTACAGCGTCAGACCGCTCGCAGTTCTCCAACCTTCAGGAGAGCCAAGAGAATTGAAGATGTGTGTAGCGCCTGGCCAAAGTGGCCTGCTTGCACCAACTCGATAAGGTCTCGAAGCGGAACCAAATGAACCTCGAGCCCTTCCTCTCCTGGGTCGAGCCTTTGCGGTCCGATTGGGTGCGCATCTGTGGCGAGGAAGGTGTGAATGCGGTTGGTGTGGGTAGCCGGATTAGGATAGAGCGTCGAGACAAGGTCAAACCGTGTTGCACCGTAGCCTGTCTCCTCGCCTAGCTCTCGACGTGCCGCCTCGACTGGGTCGGAATCGGCGGCATCCACCATACCGCAAGGTAACTCCCATAACGTCTCTCCGGCGGCATGACGATATTGGCGTGTAACCACGACCATTCTGTCCGGCGTTATGGCGACAATGTGGACCCAGTCAGGGTACGACAGGACATAGTACGGGCTGATGTCACGACCAGACGGAGTGGAGCATTCCAGTGCACGGAGATCGACCCATCGATCTTTGACAATTGTGACGGTACTTCGGGTTTTCCATTTCACGTCCGTGACGGCCTCTTCGGTATCGAATTTTCGGTGGTCAGCCATCCTGTTGCTTCCATGAAGGCGTTCAACGAAATGTGTAAAAGACGATCCATCGTGCCGCCGGTTAGAACGATCAGCATTCCCTCAGGAATCTCGGCATCGCCACTCACGACCATGATCTGTTCGCAACTTACTATGTGGTGGGTGAGATCACGGACGGAAATCTCCAGCCTTCCGATATCAATTAGATCAACAAAACGGACTGGTTCGCTATCTGAGCGCAGGCGATCATGTTGGGCCTCGTATGCACTCAGATGAATCGATCGATCCGCAACCTCGTCGAAAACCTCTTGCCCGTCTATGAGACGTTTCATTGCGAAACCGGCAAGGACTACTGATCGTTCCACCTCGGCAAACGGGCGCTCGCTCCCCTTATAGTCATGTGCCAACGCATGTTGGAAGTACGACCACGCGTACTCTCTCTCAAGTTCGAGTTGACGTCGCCACGCGGATTGTTTTGAAGCGGACCTGATTGGCATCCTGCTATCCAAACGACTGCGCGATAGATGGATCATCCGTTCGGCAACTTGATCTCGACGCGTTTCCGTGTCTCGAGTGCGACGAGCACCTGCTCCGCGACAAAGGTGGCGACAAAGCCATCCCAGGAGGTCGATGCTCCCTCGGAGATATCTCCTTTCGCGATCGCGTCAACCCATTTCTGGTTCTGGATGCGATAGGCGTCGACGAAGCGCGGTATCCAGTTCTCGGGATAGGCCGTACGTTCGCTGCCGTTGATGCGGACGCGTTTAACCGTTGGGTCCGCCAGCGATACGGTGCCGTTTGAACAGCAGCTTCCGCATGCACATGGTAGCAATAGGTTGCGTTCATGAACACCTCGACAGAGATGACTACACCTCCTGCGGTTTCGAACGCGAACAGGGTGGGGTCACTGCTTCGTGTGGGTATTGCTGAGACCGCGATCAGTTCGTCCGACAACAGCCATCGACATGCGTCTATCTCATGCACCAAACTGTTGGTAACTGGCATTGCTCCAACGAACCACGAAGGAGCGGACGCATTCCGATGACTGCAGTGCAGAATTCGTACGTCGCCCAATTCTCCGCTCTCCAGCGCTCCCTTCATGGCCCGATAGGATGGATCGAAGCGGCGCATGTAACCGGTCTGTACCAATCGCCGTCCAAGGCGTCGCTCGAGCCTGACAATCTCAAGTGCTTCTTCCGAGGTCGTCGCCAGCGGCTTTTCGCATAGGACCGGTTTTTCGGCGGCAAGGGCGGCCTTGATCAGATCAAGATGAGTTCCGTCAGGTGATGCAATTACGATGGCATCAACGGATCGATCGTATACGAGAGCGATGGGGTCTGCGGTGACACGGGCCCCAGCTGACGCGGTCTTGGCGCGCTCCATATCCGGATCGGCGACCATGGCGAGATGCGCACCGGATAGTTCCGTTCGAGCAATACGAACATGTTCCGCTCCCATAATGCCAGCGCCAATCAGGCCGATTCCGATGCTCATATCATCCCTCCTGGACGTAATACTGGGGATCGACCCTGATGTTTCCACCAGCCTGTGATGCTAGGGCCGCCTCCACAAAGGCCACGCCTGACAGACCGTCCTCCGCCGTTGCGAAATAGGGTGGAACGTCAACTGGCGTGCCTTCCCGCTTGGCTTCGATCGCGACGGCCAGTTCTGAATAGACGTTGGCAAACCCTTCGAGATATCCCTCCGGGTGTCCCTTGGGCACGCGGGTCATCAGGTACGAGTCTGGGGACAGGCCGGCTGCCCCCTTAGACAGAATGCGGGAAGGTTCGTCGGTCGGTGTGTACCGCAAGAAATTGACGTCATCCTGCCGCCACTCGATGCCACCCTCTGTCCCGAAAACCCTAATTCGCAGACCGCAGTCGTTGCCCGGCGCTACCTGCGTGATGATCATGGTGCCGCGCGCTCCGTTCTCGAACTGGAGCAGGACGTGGGCATTGTCGTCGAGCCGGCGTCCTGGGACGAGCGAGTCCACATTCGCGAGAATTTGCGTCACTCGCTGACCTGAAACGAACTGAGCCATGTGCCAAGCATGGGTCCCGATATCTGCCACAGCGCCGCCCGGGCCCGATCGATTAGGGTCGGTTCTCCACGCGGCCTGTCCATCGCCCATCTGGTCAATCGGTCTGGTCAGCCAGTCCATAACGAATTCCACGTGGACCAACCGGATTTCGCCAAGTTCGCCTTTTGCTATCATCGATCGCGCCTGCCGCACCATCGGGTATGCGGCGAAGGCGTGCGGAACTGCAAACAGCAGATCAGCTTTACGGGAACGGGCCACGAGGTCGCGCGCGTCTGCCAGTGTAGTTGTCACCGGCTTATCGCAGACTACGTGAATACCTGCATCCAGAAAGGTGCGTGCGATGTCGTGGTGAGTGAAGTTGGGTGTTGTGATAGCCACCACTTCGATCCCGTCCTCTCGCGTCCGCTCGACCCGAGCCATCTCGCGGTAGTCAGAATAGGATCGTTCGGGGCCGAGAAACCAATCCCTTCCAGCCTGCCGCGCCGTGTCGGGATTCGATGACAGAGCGCCGGCGACCAATTGATAGCGGTCGTCCATTCGAGCCGCGATTGCATGAACCGGGCCGATGAAGCCGCCGCTACCCCCAACAATCCCAAGGCGGATCGGACGGGAGGATTTGGGAAGCTCAATATTTGACTTACGTCCGCGTTTCTCCTCCGCCATTTGCGTGTCACTCCACGTCGAGCCACACCTGCGAGTGTGACGAGCGTTGAATTGTCTCGACCAGCGTCTGAATGCGAAGTCCAGCGCGGAAGTTGAAGGGTTCGGGGCGAAGGCCGGCAATCGCTTCAATGTAACCGGCGACCTCGATTGCCTTGAGGTCGTTGAAACCCAACTGGTGTCCCGGCGCAACGCAGAACCGCCCATAAGGCGTGTGGTCTGGGCCGGCCTCGATCCTGCGGAACCCTTGCCGTCCTTTTGCGTCGGAGGTGGAATAGAAATGCAATTCGTTGAATCGCTCCTGAGAGAATGCCAAGGCTCCCTTGGTACCGTAAACTTCAAAATCGTGCTGCATCTTGCGACCAGTCGCGATCCAATTGCCCTCGATGGAGCCTGTGGCACCGTTTGCGAATCGAACGAATGCGCGGCCGACATCATCTGTCGTCACCTCTTTAGTGCCACCCCGGCCATCCGGGCGGCAACCAATCATCGTCACGCAATCACCCATTACCCGTGCGATAGGACCAACCAGAAACTCAGCAGTCGCCAAAGCGTGGCTTCCAATGTCGGCGAGTGCGCCGCCGCCCGCAGGATCGTGGCGGAACGTGAATGGGCCGTTCGCATCCGTCATGTAGTCCTCGGCATGCAAGCCGCGATAGCCGCGTATTTCGCCCAGCTCCCCTTCCGCTATCATCTGCTTGGCCAAGTTTATCATCGGGTTGCACAGGTAGTTAAAGCCGACTTGTGTCTTAACCCCAGCGGCCTCTGCAGCCTCGGTCATCTCGAGCGCTTCCTGGGCGCGGGGAGCGAGAGGCTTCTCACAATAGACGTGTTTCCCCTTCGCGATTGCAGCGAGCGCCATTTGTTTGTGAAGAGCGTTCGGCGCTGTGATATCGATGATGTCAATCGACGGATCATCAATCATAGTCTGCCAGACATCAGTGGCCCTAGCGAAACCAAGGGCAGACCGAGCAGCTTCGGCTTGATCCATGTTGATGTCTGCAATGCACGCGAGTTCCACTTCGTAGGGAAGATCAAACACCCGTTGCGCGGCCGCAAACCCAAATACGTGGGTCTTTCCCATGAAACCCGAGCCTATCAAGCCCAGGCGGAGTTTTTTCTTCATATTCATTTTCCTTCGAGGTCATCCGGCTAGTGAGCGGGGACTTTCATTGGGGATCATAGGCACAAAATTGCTCACGCGATGAACTGGTGGCTCGTTCGCTTCCTCGGTCCGACGTATGGTGTGATGGGATGCTGGTTAGCCGCTCGTTGATCGAGCCATAAGAAATTCTCCCCCATATTCAGTTCAGTTAAGCAATCAGCGGCGACATGTCCGCGCTTGCAATATTCTTTGCACTTTTTATGATCTGTCAATATATATTCTGAACATGAGGTTTTACGCCCACTGCGCGGCGAAGGTCGGCCTGGATGCAATCGACACTCTCATCATTCCCCGTTCGCGCGAGCTTATCGGGGTCGGCCAAACCCGTCATCGTAACTAGAAAGCAACAGCGCCGGCGACTAGTGTCCCGTCACCGAGATTCTGACTCGTTGAGGACTGGTGTTGGATAAGACTTAGCCATCTTTTCGCGCGCTTGCTCGATTGAGAACATCCATCGGATTTGGGCACCGCTATCGGTTCGACGACGCTCCCATGCCTGAACCTCACGTTCGAGCAGGTTGCGGTTG
>Ga0123342_1006380_pt1 | contig 16410 bp, 11 predicted proteins | sample Turbeawhitnodule_FD_89960 | JGI IMG/M metagenome (GOLD analysis project Ga0123342, IMG submission 89960) | Root nodule microbial communities of legume samples collected from Mexico - Turtle bean Mexico white nodule | ecosystem: Host-associated > Plants > Roots > Nodule | place: Mexico: Nepantla... | reverse complement strand
TGAACCAGTATAAACAACTGTGTACAATCTCTCTATCTCTAACTCTTTAAATTCAGTTTATTTGTTGTTTGCTGGTATAAACAACCGATTGTTTCTGCGAAACAACCGATTGTTTTTCTGGTATTACAGCTTTTGCTTGCTGTTTTGGCGAACTGAATTTCTGAATCAATTGTTTCCTGAGATAAATTCATTCTTGTTTTAAAAGTTTGCGAAAACCCTTTTTAAATAATTCACCCCCCTCTAGTTTAAAGCCATCTTTTCTAACACACGATGACCCTAACACCACCACTACTTCACAACACGACCTCCCCCTGAAGATGTCTAGCGTGACCCTACTAGTAGGGTCATCATCCAACTTCTTGGTAAAGGGTAAGTCATCCTATATTTATATTTTTTTTTATCTTCATATTACAAATATTTGTAATTTGATTTGTTTGTATTGTAGTTGGACACCAAATCATTATACTAGTGATGCCATTAGACATTGCATTCGGTCTCAATTTAGAGGCACTTATGACTATTATGATGCCATGATTGAGGATGATAAACTAAAATGGTGGACTGACTTTAAGGTAATTTTAATTTTTAATTACAATTTCATACAAATCAACCAAAATGGAAAAACTGAAACAAAATGTTTTCTTGTTTTTAACATAGTAGAGTCACATAGGCACCTCAGGACGAGTGACATATTAAAAAGGTCTACGAGTCCAAAGTCAAAAAATGACTTTGTTTCATGTTGACCAAAGTCTGGGCAAAGAATTTCCGACCTACTTGGATAGGTGAGCAAACATGTGTTGAACTTATAAACTATTGCAATACACAAAAGTTCTAAGAAAAATCAACTAAGAATAAAGTGAATAGGGCTTCAGCTCATGGTGAAGCATTACACTCCACAGGTTAGAACTCACATTCAGATATTGTAGTGACATTGGTAAGTACTTGTCACTTTTTTACATGTAATTCATTTTAATTTTGCAACATATACTGCTTCTAATTGTACTACATTATTAGGAGTGTTAATATGGTCGTCCTCCTAAACCTGGTGAACTATTTATGGCCAACCACACAAATAAAAAGGGTGATTGGGTTGATACTCGTGCTTGTGAAACTTATGCAAGTTATTATTCTAAGTTTTTCTTTAATTTTTATTTTAATTTCCTAACATTTCCATCTTGTAATGACCTTTGTAGGAAAATTATCATGAGCACTTGAGGACCCTTCAAGTAAATAGTTCTCAGGACCCAAGCATTGATGTCCATCAAGTTGATCCAACAACAAAGCTTCAAGCTTGGAAGGAAGCTACTGAAGGAAAGAGTAGAGGTCGTGTTTATGGTACGACAGACTTGGCTGGTAACTTCCGCCAAGGATTCTCTTCCCTCACTCAGTTCACCTCTGCTTCCCATTCTGGTCCTGGTGCTTCTCAATCTAATTAGTTGACTTAAAATCAACAACTTTGTGCAGAAGTTAGTATGTGGGGTCAAGTATGCATTCTTGGAGGACGAAATGAAGCAAATAAAGGAACACCTTGTCTCGGTGTTGCAACAACGTGGCAATGCTTCCACTAGTACAAGTCAGTTCCACCACCAGTATGCTCCAGAGCATGATGACCAATCCCTTCCTTAAAGTGCATCCTAGATTGTAAGTTTAATTATTTCACAGTTTTATTATTATACTAAATATTTTAGTTATTCACATTGTTTGTATTTTTTATAGGTTTTTTTTATGGATCACATCACTGCTATTTCTACTTCACAGGACGCATTTTATATTGTTATTTTTACTCTTTTTATATAATTGTATTATGGTGCAATTCAAGTTCTAATACTTTTGCTTAATTTCTAAATTACAGTTTTATTTTATGGTTTATTTTAATTACTAATCTCTATTTTATGATTAATATTCACTTTGACTTGAAATTATTTGAATATTTGAATGATTTGGATGGTTGAAATTATCTAGATGGTTTTTTTGATTTGGATGGTTTTTCTAAAAAATTTTCGAGGTGAAAATGACTAGAAAAATAAAAATAAAATGTTTTTTTTTCCAGTATATATATGCGTTGGCCAACCCACGCAAATCATTATTAATTTTTTTTTTCTAACTTCCATTTTTGCATGGGCTAGGCCCACTCAAGGTTTTTTTATATATATTTTGTGTCAGCTAGATCATATGAAACACATAAATAATTTGTCACATGGTTAGAGAAAAATTGAAGAAAGGTCTCATACATTTGCTTTCCATTTATACCTAGAGCAACTAACTGACATTTATACCACAACCTTAAGTCCTCAATTTTTCAAGAGTATTTGTTCCAAGTCGGATTTCATCAATATTTGCTCTCCAGCTTGCCGGAGTAACAAAGGATATGGATACAAGGCTTCTAGAAGGAAACTAATATTAATTTTGTTTTTTCTAATACTTAGTTGTTTTTCTTCGTACATATGTCTAACCTTTATTTTTCCTTTTCTTATTTTAGTCTTTATTGACTCTTTATTTTACATTTGTCTCTTTAGCTAGACCTAGAATGATGTATTCAAACTCTATGCTATGATTTAAGAAAGAAAAAAAATAGAAGAAATATTATTTCTCATATCTTCCTTGAATTGTTTAAAATATTTCTCACACTAATGCCTAAAACATTTGAAGCTTTACTTTGGCACAATGGTTGAATGCACTATAGAGACAAAGGAAGTTTATGCGGCAAGAAAGAAAGATATTTAGGGAGAGATTTCCAGAATAAAACTAAGATAAAATAAATACAACCAAAACCAAGCACATTATTTTTTGCTTTATCCCTATTGCAAACAAAAATAATCACTCAAAACAAAACAAGTGTTGGTAGAGACTAAATATGAAATCTAGGAGTGTGGTAAATTGAAATATGTGAAAAAAGATATGAAACAAAGTTGTAAAGGTTTTAGAGGATTAACTAGAAGATGAAAACTCTATGCACCATCCAACGTCGTGCTTCATAACCAATAAATTCACAAAAGTTTAGTTTGTAAGCGGTGGCTGTACAAACCACATGATCGAGAGCTCTTCAAAAACCTCAAGAGTCTAACATTTATAAATTTAGATTTGGGAATGGAGCACTTAATATTGTGAAAGGTATGCGAATAATTGGAATTATAAGTCATTCAAATATTAAATTAATTTTTGATGTATTATATAGATTAATAAAAATATGTTAAGGTTTTTTATATCTTATTTATAAGATTAATCAAAATATGTCAAGAGTTGCTAAATTGTTAAAAAGAATGTTATAAGGTATAATTTGAACACAAACTTTTTGTGATTAAAGATTCAAACAATTTAGAATGATTCAAAGTTCATTTGAAAGACAAAAGTTTTGTTTTTGACCGATTTCATATCCAATTCCTACAATGGACAAAGATGTTAAATTTTCTTGTACACCAGTTTATAACCATTGGTACAATTATAATGAGCGAAGCTGTACTTGTTTTTTCTTAGTTTTTATTTTTCTATCTACCTTGAATTTCTGTAACACTAACAGTATTGATGGAGCAAAATCTCTGATTTTCTTCAGATAACGCCAAATTCAACATTTTTTGTCGATGGATGAATGCAGATTGAGTTGGAGGAGGAAGCACAAACTCACTGTTGAGCATAGAAATTACTGCAGCAATAGTGGGTCTGTCTTCAGCAAGTTCTTGTACACATAGAAGAGCTATGTGTATGCACCTTAAGATATCTTGATGATGACTAGGATCATAAATTTCTGGATCTATTAAAGATAATGCATTTCCTTCCTTCCATTGTATCCAGGCCTAAAATGAACAAAAAGGGTCAACTTTGTATCAGCAAATGGAGAAAATTCGTGAGTTATAAATGAGTTGTTGAGACTTACAAATCCTAAAAGGTTAAGAGCATGCACATTGCCATAAGAGCTTGAGTTTCTTCTTCCACTAACAATCTCTAGAACCAAAACACCAAAGCTAAACACATCTGATTTTTCTGAAAATAGTCCTTCCATTGCATATTCAGGAGACATGTAGCCACTACATTCAAATGTAAACATTAATTCTTCACACTTTCTTGCTATAATATTGGAGAAAGAAAGAATACTTACTAGGTTCCAACAACCCTTCTAGTATTGACTTGATCTTGAGTCCCACCAAAGATTCTAGCCATGCCAAAGTCTGATATTTTTGGATTTAGTTCTTCATCTAGCAATATATTACTTGCCTTCAAATCTCTGTGTATAATTTTTAGTCTGGAGTCTCTGTGAAGATAAAGTAGTCCTCGAGCTATTCCTTCTATTATGCTACTGCGCTTCCTCCAGTCTAGGAGTTTACATTTTGATGGATCTAAAAAGTAATGTTCATATTATATACTACGTGGAAGAGGAAACTATGAAGGTGAGTCATACAAAGAAAATACAATAGTCATGACATGATTGTTTATTTCTTAAGTAGTTTATTCGTTCTAAGTAAAGAAAAAGATAAAAGTTTGGAATTGTCCATGAGAAAAACATTGTAGAGGTATAAGAACTAACCAAAGATAAATACATCCAAACTTTTGTTTGGCATGTATTCATATATCAACATCTTTTCATCACCTTCAACACAGCAGCCAAAAAGTTTTACAAGATTGCGATGTTGTAGCTTGGAAATCACGACTATTTCGTTCATGAATTCTTCTAGACCTTGTACAGAGGCTCTAGAAAGTCTTTTAACTGCTATTTCCTGTCCATCTTCAAGTTCCCCCTGAGAAAAAAAAATGTTTTATGAGAAAAACGACAATCGGTTCAATTACGACAACTTGTTTCTCGTGTACCTTGTACACAGGACCAAAACCACCCTGCCCAAGTTTGTTGGACAGATGAAAGTTGTCTGTGGCTGCTGCAGCCCTTTTGAAATCAAATAGTAACAGCTCCTGTAGTTTAACTTGTGACAGTTCTTCAATTACACTATGGCTTTCATGTTCTGGTGTTCCATCATTATTAAATTGTGCAAAAGTATTGTTGTTCCCTTTCCTTACTGAGTTGATTAGCTGCCATACTTTAGCTGAAGTAACAAACATTTATAAATGTAAGCTTAGTTCCTTTACCAGCAAAACCTTAATAACTGGACTAATTCTGAAATTAACGAAGATGCTGTCTTACCTGGATGCTTGGAAGTCCTCCACATGAAACATGCACATGCACTAGTAACCATAATCACAATTGCTATTATTGCTGCTGTTGTAATGATGACTTTTGTCTTCTCTGTTCCTTTATCTATAATAAAAAGGACAATTTCAATTTAAACTATAAGAAATTTAGTCCATAGAAACTATGTTTTAAATGTTTGAGCAGAGGAGCAGAGTTAGCATACCAAGTTCAGAGTGGGCTACACGAACATATAGATCAAGTCCTCCCTCTGAGAATTGCTGTATGTCTAGTAGATTCCCAGTCCAAGACATGCAACCAATCCCATCATCATGAGAATAAGCAACACAAGAGCAATTCTCCAAGCATTTGCTTCTGCATATGTCACTCTCAACAGGAGACCCTTCTAAAAAATCAGGAACTTTAACCATCTGTAGTTTCAAAAATCCATCTTTCTTTGCATCTGTACTTGTGTTTTGATCTCTGACCCTTTCACACTTCAAAGGTGTTCTCCTAACACATCCACCAGTCCAGTTTTTTCCATTCCATTCCTCCTTGTTCCTCGGCTCAAATCCTTTCAAACAGCTACATATCGGTTTGCTCTGTGCATTACAGCTTGTGAATGGTCCACATATACCATAAACATCGCAATCTGACACTTTACTAGTCCATCTAATTATCATTTCGTTCTTCTCTGCATCCCACAGTTTTTGTTCATATTGGCCTTTTGAATTCAACATATAGATTACAAATTCTAGTTCACTTGCCACTGTGTAATAGATATCTGTATTTCCATCGCCATCATCCCCACCTTTGAAACCATTAAGATATGTTGACATGTTGGGTATCCCTAAAAATACCCCACCATTCCATGGACCACTGCGCCAGTATGGTCTAGTTTCATTCCAAATGAACACTTCAATAATATGAAGGCGTTGAACAACCCCAGAAGAGAAGCTGCCGATAGAGGGATTCGAAGGGCTTTTCCATGATGTAAGTTCTACTTTCGTATTAGTTTTTGTGTTGCTTGAAAGTTTCATGCCGGGAAAGAGTGTATCTGAAGGTTGATGAAAACTATCCCATAAGATATTTCCTGTTGTGGTTTCCATGAGTACAAGCTTACCAGAGTCTGAAAACTCTGAACTTGTATTGGATAATATTTTGGACACATTTGTTGACCAAATGACTTGTTTCTGTCCATTCAGAACCACAAGATTACCATCTTTAGCTATTGTAACAACTCCAGAAGAATCATTCAGTGGTTGGTTTCTATTAGCAACCCATATAACTGTAGACTGAGACTTCCACCAAATTCCAACGTAGCGGTTTGTGGAGTTTTGAGGGGTGAAGAACCCCAAAGTGAAGTTACCATCTTCAGACCTTAGAGTTTCAGGGTCCTTGATGGATTTTGATGATGTGATGCTGTCTATGGCAGTACAAACGTCCAACACATGAAAACACAGCATGAATAGAACAAAGAGCAGGTTTGCATGGCTGCTGAAACGCATTACAGAAACACTCCCTTCTTCAAGTCAACTATCTATGGCATGCAAATGAGAATTTCTAGCTAGTTCTCACAGCACAATGAATGAACTCTTCACATGAGAATTTCTCTTTGATCTAGTCAGATGACTTGTCTATATAGAATACACAGGCTTCACCTTCACCATCTCTTTCACCTTCACCTTTCATTTTCTTTTTCGTCATTCTCTTAGTTGTTTATCTTTCTTTGTTCTTTCATTCAGTCAACTATCCTAGCTCCTCAAATTTGTAAGGAAGCCTAGCCAAATTTTCCTTGTTCGTTAAGTAATTACTAAATTAACTAATAATACTTGTCTTGTATTTCTTTATAAAATTGTACTTTCAAAATAGTTCTCAAGGTAGTAGGTATTCAAGTATACTACTTTATTGTTGTAGTCCTAAAGATCTAAGGTCAATTTTGAATAAATAGTTAAAACTTAAATAATAGAAGAAAAATGCACCAGGCTTTCAAGTTTGAGCAAGTGTTGCATTATTAAACACATCAGACTTTTGTTCTTGACTCAGACCAAATTGGTATTTTTTACTTATTTTATGTAATATTATATGATTTTAATGTTGCTATGTTCTTTATAATTAATTTTCAAGTAATTTATAAATTTGGATATTTTTTTATTAAGTTTCTATTAAAATAATAAACACAAGAAACAGACTTTGAAATAATTCAAAAGGATGACAATATTGCAGCATTCTTAAACACAACAGCTAACAAAAAGTCAATTTCTGCTTTGAAACTGCAAGTGATGATATACTGTCATGCAAAGATGGAAAGGCATTTACAAAATTAAACATCAAAAGTTTGAGGATGCTATTGTCTCTAAACTATATTGCTTACAAAAGGCATATTGAAGAAGGCGTGAAGCCGAAAATCTAATTACAATTGTTGGTGAATCAATGAATATATATGGAAACAAAGGTGTGTGATATATGTATGTTTAAAGAAACTGATAAGCATTTGTACATTTGTGGTAATGCATAAATTTTCTTTTCCTACACTATTTTTAATTAGCCAAATTCCTAATACTGAAAACTTCTCTCTGAATAGCCCTAGAAAAGCATACCTTTGGACAAAAGAACAGGTATACCTACAGTATTTCAATTTTCAACAATGTTTTTAGTACTAACATAATCTCCATTTTGCCTCTATACACCTTTCTGAGAGCTCTTGGTTTTCTATCTGCCTTGTATGTCCGAAATACTGACCGAGTTGAGGGAGTTCAAGTCATTTCCTCTTACATGGGAAAGTGAACTTAACATATTTTCCCTTAGGATGAACGCAGGTTTCATTGGAGGAGGAAGATCCACAATCTCACTGTTTAGCATAGAAATTACAGTAGCCATTGTAGGCCTATCTGCTGCAAATTCTTGGACACATAGAAGTCCTATGTGTATGAACCTATAAATATGTTTATGAAGGTTAGGATCATATCTTCCTGGATCTATTAGAGAGGGAATGTTCTCTTCTTTCCACTGTATCCAGGCCTGCAATGAAATTTAAACATTTGAAAGTTTTATCAGAAGAATGATACAGAACCCCTATGGTGAACTTCAAAATAATTTTGCTGACTTACAAATCCTAAAAGGGTAAGAAAATTTTCTTCATCATAAAAGCTTGAATTTCGTCTTCCACTAACAATCTTAAGTAGCAAAACCCCAAAACTAAAGACATCTGATTTTTCAGAGAACAATCCTTGCATTGCATATTCAGGAGACATATAGCCACTGCATTGAAATGTCGCACAATTTACTGTTCCAAGTATACTAATATAATCACGAAGAAAGAGGTGTACTTACTAAGTTCCAACAATTCTTTTAGTATTTGCTTCATCCTCATTCCCACCAAAGATTCTAGCCATACCAAAGTCAGATATCTTTGGATTTAGCTCCACATCTAGCAAGATATTACTTGCTTTCAAGTCCCTGTGGATGATTTTTAGCCTGGAATCTCTGTGAAGATAAAGCATTCCTCGAGCCACTCCTTCTATTATGCTAAAGCGTTTTCTCCAATGAAGAACTTTATCTTTCGACGGATCTAAAGAATCAAATGGTAGAATTATATGAATTCTAACATTTTGAGATGAAACACAATCTAATTTTCACAATTTAGCTGTAATTTCCAGAAAAGATCAATTGTTGATGGATGCTAGTTAGAGGCTTCAAAGAACTAACCAAAGATATATGTGTCCAAACTCTTATTTGGCATGTACTCATAAATCAACATCTTTTCCTCCCCTTCAATACAACAGCCAAGAAGTTTTACAAGATTGCGGTGTTGAAGCTTGGAAATCACCACTACTTCATTCATGAATTCTTCTAGACCTTGTCCAGATGTTCTAGAAAGTCTTTTAACTGCAATTTCCCTGCCATCGTGCAATTGCCCCTATAACATACCAATGATAAAATGAAACAATTAACAATTTTTTCAGATATATGAATAAGCTCAAATCTAAGTACCTTGTATACTGGACCGAAACCACCTTGTCCTAGTTTGTTCGATGGGTGAAATTCATTTGTGGCGGTTACAAGCTTTTCTAAATTAAATGTTAATAGCTCCTGGAGTTTGACTTCATGTGACAGATCACCAAATACATAGTCATTTATATATTCTGCAGGGGCTGCACCTGCATTAAATTGAAGGAATCTTTTGATTAGAGTGGCACAAATTAGCAAGAGGAGAAACAACATACACAAATATAAGTTAGCAGTGATCTAAAATTGTTTATCAAAAAAGAAAAAAAAAATCATACTTGTATGCAGAAAGTTTTTATTATCATGTAAATTTTGAGCATGTGTTGCGTGCATTAAATAGTGAAGTCGTTTGAGTAATTTAAACACATAATGATGATATATTACCTTGGTGGGTAGAAATCCTTCTCCACATGATATATGCACAAATGACAATTAAGGTAGCTCCTATTGTAACTGTAACAATAATGATGATTGTCCTGTTTCTCTCTTTATCTGCAATTTGGGAAAAATGAAAATAGTCCTATCACTGGAGAAAGGTTCTCAGATCAAGGAAGTTAATACAAATTCTTGGGCACATAACAGCTAGCTTTATACAATGCATACCAAGCTCTGTGTAGGCTACTCGAACATGTAGATCAAGTCCTCCGTTTGAGAATTGTTGTATGTCAATTAGATTCTCAGTCCATGCATGACATACAACCAATATCAGCATCATATGAGTATGCAATGCATGAACAATTCTCCAAACATCGGCTTCTGCACATGTCTGGCTGAAGTCTGAGGGGTGACCCATCTGAAAAATCTGGAACTTTGATCATCTTCAGCTCCAAAAATCCATCTTCTGTATAATCTGCACTTTTGTTTTGATTGCTGGTTCTTTCACACTTCAGAGGTGTTCTCCTAAAACATCCACTAGTCCAGTTTTGTCTATTCCATTCCTCTTTGTTTCTTGGCTCAAACCCTTTCAAACAGCTGCATGTTGGTGAGCTTTGAGAATTACAAACTGCAAAAGGTCCACATACACCATAAACATCACATTCAAATTGATGACTATTCCATGTGACTACCCATTCTTTCCTCTCTCCGTTCCACCATCTCTCTTCACAACAGTTGAATTCAGAATATAGATTATGAAACCAATCTCTTCTACTTCACTGAAAAGGAATTCAACATTTCCTTCCCCGTCATCTCCAATATGTATCCCTTCAAGATAAAACGTTTTCATGTAGGGCAACCCTGTAAAGGTCTTACCATTCCATGGACCAGTGCGCCAGAAGGGGCGAGTTTCTTTCCAGATGAACACTTCAGGTACACTAAGGCGTTCAACACTTAGAGAAAAGCTACCAGTGGATGGATCAGAAGGGCTTTTCCATGATGTTTGTTTTACCTTTGCACCAGTTGCTTTGTTAGTTGAAATCTTCATATTGGGTAACATTGTATTTGAAGGATGCTGGAAACTCTCCCATATAGTTCTTCCTGATGAGCTTTCCTGTAGCACAAGGTTCCCAGAATCTAAGAGTTTGGAAGTATAGTTGGATCCATTATTGGACACATTTGTTGACCAAATTACTTGATTCTGACCATTCAACACCACAAGATTGCCATCTTCAGATATGGTGACAACTCCAGAAGAATCATTCAGTGGTTGGTTTCTGTTAGCCACCCATATGATAGGGAATTTGGTTTTCCACCAAATTCCCACATAACGATTGGTAGAATTTTGAGGGGTGAAGAAGCCCAAGGTGAAGTTGCCACCAGTGGAGGTTATCGTTTCATTGTCCTTGATGAACTGAGAAGAGTTGATGGTGTCTGTGGCAGTAACAACATCTGCAAAAAGAAACCAAGGTATGATCAAAAGGGAGAACAAGTTTGTGCACTTGGTGTAATCCATTACAGATAGTGATTATTTCTTGTCAGTAAGGTGAACTTCAATGCATTTGTTGTAAGTGACATTTTCTTACTTCAAAGGCTTGATTGTGACTTCATCACCTCATAAAAATCAACACGGTTTGGTGTTATGCTAATTTTTCAAGCACTGATTAATCTACATTTTTCCGCGTGTTTTTATTTCTTTCACATAATATCATTGAAAGTTATCATTTTTTTTATTTTTTTTGCATTTCTGGGAATGTGTCAAATAGCACTTCATAATTATTTCTCTTCTCTTAACTTGTTTGACACTTCCGTGGTCCAGTTTTCTAATTTGTCTTCAAACAAATTGTTTCCACGATTGAAAAAAAGAAAAAAAAAAAGAGACTTCTTTGAAAACAATCTAAAGAAGTCTCTCTTCAGAAAAAAAAAAAAACTAAAATCTTTGGCAAGTATTCTAAAAGAGTGGAAAATAAAACTATGGAATGATTTTCTTTGTAAAGAAGTTTGAAAGAATTTTATGATTATTGAATGAGTTAATCAATTATATTTAATTACAATCAAAAGATCTTATCTTGTTGATGTAACTTAAAGAGCATATTAACATATATAGTAGTTTATTCTCTGTTTATCATCAATTACTTGTGAAAGTATCATATTTTAAATTAAATTGACAAACATAATCTAGTATTGCTTGGATTAATCATTTATTTGCGAGATTGGAGAAAATAATTCTGATCAATATAAACCATTATCGCATGAGATGATCCATTATATCTGCAAACAAATAAAATCAAGGTTTGTTCTAAGTTGAGATAATCTATTATAAATTTAATATAATGTTTACAAAAAAAAAAAAAAACTCAATTCTCAATGCAAATTTAATCAAAATTATATTGGAAATTGATTAATGTTTTATATTTAATTATACTAAATCAAATTCAGTAAAGATAAACTCATCATCATACTATTGTAATCATTTCAAAGTGTGTAAACAACCTCATTTGTAAAATATCTTTTAATTTTTATATCTTGTTTGCTTAGGTAAAAATATGGGAAAGGAAATGAAAAGGAGAAAAAACAACCACACAAATTACTAATTTACATCTACTTTCAAATCCAGAACTTAAATTTATATTTTTTTTTATCATCTAAACATACAAAAACAATTATTAATTTACCAATACAACATTTATGTTATAAATTCAAGTTTTTCACTCTTAGATAAAAGTTCTTTTAGGACTTAATCCAAAACCTATATTTGTATTGTTTGATTATATTAACATAAAAATTAAATTATTAATTTACCAAACAAACATTTTATATTATAAATTTGAGTTTCAACTATTATATAAAAGTATTTTTGGGATTTTTTTATTAAGTCACAATTTGTCCTATGATTATCTAATTTTATTTTAATTTATATTTTTTTTATTTAGAACAATCTTACTTAAATTTAATTGAATAATAATAGAGAAGAGGAAAAATAGAGGAAGTGTAGCTTCAATGACAAAATCCTGTAAAGAAGAACGAGGAGCAAGGCAGAACCCCAAAGAAAGGTAAGGCAATAATGATTGAGAAGAGAAAAAGAGAAGGAAAAAAAAAACAAGAAACAATGAACTGATTTAAAGAACAAGAATGAATGTGATACTTACAACACATTAGAAAGGGAAACAAAACTACAAGGCCAAAAAAGAAAAAAAGCCCAAAATAGAAAAGGAAAAAATAAGGCAATTTCTCCCTGCACCATATCATTTTTTTTTATGTGCACCTAATAGAACTTTTAAAATCCCATTTTGTCCTTTTCTTTTTTTTTTGGAAAAAGGTGCAGAGGAGCTTTGATGGAAGAAAGCCAAGCTCAGGCCCAACAACTAGGTCAATGGCAATGAAGATCCAAGAAGACTGGAACTTTGCTACGGTAGAGAAACTTTCCTATACATGTTCAAAATGCCATAAACCTAGTGTAGAGTAGAATTTATTTTTGTCAAAAGTAGAATAGGAATTTTACTTGTAATTTTTCTTAAATGCAATTAAGGTTGAATTTAGGCATCTAAAAACCAACCAAGGTTAAATTAAGGTTTCTAGAAACTCCTAAGTAAACCTTGGCAGGTCCTTTAGACCTAATTTGAGTCATATGATGCATACCATGTCACGCCTCCCTTGTGAGCTCAAATAGGCGCCTATTTTCAAACATTTTTCCATTTGAATTTCCCACCAAATTATATGTACAATGGATGGACCCCAAAGCTATATAAATGGGTGCTTGGCTCATGAATTTGCTAGATTAATGAATGAGTGAATTGTTGCCAAGATTGCTAGTCATCTCACTCCCTTGTCTTGCCTCTCTAGGATAGACACTTTAATCTTCTTCTTCACCTAACTCAAGAGATATGGCTCAATCAATCACTCTCCCTACCTATCATGCACCTTCTGTTGGTGAAAACTTGTGAGTTTCTACATTTCAGCAGTTTGATGTGTTAAAAAAAGTGAAAAAAATAAGTATAGCAAAATTCAAAAATATAAAAAAATGATAAATGAAAAACGGATAGAGTGCAAAATTCTAACTTTGAAAAAAAAATTGATGCTGCAGTGAATTTTAAAAAAATTATTGCAATTAATTGGCGCACTGTTTCGGTGAAATTCCAACGCCTAATTTTAGCCTACAAATTTAGGTTTCTATGGTTTAAATTTGAAATTCAAATTTGATGTATTCTGCCCAGCATAAATTCGGCAAGTTGAGAAAATTTTTACACAAAAACCTGTAGTGTTGTTTATGGTTTTATTCATCTATTCTAGTGTCATTCTTTAGGTTTCAATTTGTGTGCTACCTTTTCTTGTGTACCTAAATTTTTTGTTTGTAAATTCTCTTTAATACTCTTTCAAGTCATATCAAATATCAATTCCATTTTTTGTAGCCCTATTTCTTAAATTGATTTTTGTTGCTTTAAAACTTGTTTGGCCTCTTTTTGGTGGAAATGACCTAAAAAGTGCTTTGGTGAGTAGTGGAGCTGAAATTTCTTGGTGAAAGCTATATCACTAAAGAAATGAAGAATTGGATATTCAAAGTTCAATATCCTAAAGAGGTATAACAAGGGACAACAGAAAACTTATAAAAAAAATATACACAAAGGAGCTACAAGTGAAGGAGTGCATAAAATAGGTCTTAAAATTTTGGTGCCTCAAAATTTGTTGATCTAATTTTCTTTGTATTTTTTTGAGTTGTATTTTGCATAACCTTGATTAATTAGTGGATTAATTTCTTCTTAGACAGTGAGTGTGTCTTCAGGGTTCTAAGTGCCAAGAAGCCTCACCTTATGAAACACCTAGTTTTAAAAGCTTTCTAGATAGCACTTTTCAATTGTGTTTTATTGCTTTGCATTTTTCTTGCATACTTTTTTTTTTCATCTTTGATTGTGCTCTAAGTAAATTTCTTGGAGAAAGGTTTGTTAAAGTGTTGTGGGATAGTATCTGGCAAGGAAAGGCTTGATACTTAAGAGATCCTAGTGATCCACCTCCCTTTTCTTGGAAATTACATACTTCACTTCACCTATCTTTCTTTTTGGAAATTACTTTAATGACATAACTTTAAACATGTCTAATCCTTCTCCTAATCATTGTGAAAGTGATAGGAAATCCACAAAATCTCTTTTGAAACAATTGGTAGAGATTTTCAATCACTATCACTTAGACAATTGCAACATGAGGCTCAAACTTTGGAAGAAAAGAAAGAAAGAGATGCCCATCTTGCAATTAGAAGAATAGTCGAAACTTGTTAGAGAAAAAGATGAATACATTAGAAAATTAAAAAAATCACATGCATCTAGTTCTAGGTTGAGTGACTCACATGCTGAGGGGAGTCTTAGGATGAATGGATATTATCAACCTCCACCTAGAAGAACTAGAAGAGAAAGCCCAAAAAAGACTAGGGTAGACTTACCTCATTTTTATGGAAAGGAAAATGTTGAAATTTACCTAGATTGGGAAATGAAAGTAGAACAACTTTTTGCTTGCCATCATGTTAGTGAGGAAAGGAAGGTACCCTTAGCCACCTTAAGCTTTCCACCTAATGCAATGTATTGGTGGACTGCCCTAGAAAGAGAGAGACGTCTCCATAAGGACCCTCCCATTACATATTGGAATGACCTTAGGGGAACATTGAGACGTCGCCATATTCCCTCATACTACAATAGGGAGTTGATGAACAAAACCCAAAGACTTCGTCAAAAAAATCTGAGTGTAGAAGAATATAGGAAAAAGATGGAGTTACATATGATAAGGGCAGGGATTAGGAAAGAAAATAATACCACCATATCTAGGTTCTTAAGTGGTCTCAATCTTGAGATAAAAGACAAAGTTGAACTTTTACCTTATAGAGATTTAAATGACTTGATTCAACTTTGCATTAAAGTTGAAAAACAAATTTTGAGAGAAGAATCAAATCAAAAAAAAAGTTCATACTCTGTACCTTATGACAAGGGTAATTTCCAAAGGGGGAGGGGGTAAAGCATATAAAAGAAACATCTCCAGAACCTACCCAAAACCTATCTAAATATGAGCACATCTCACACACTCGAATTAGAGAAATTTAGTGTTTTAATTGTCTTGGTAGGGGTCATTTAGCATCTCAATGTCCCAATAGAACAACTATGATCTTAAGGGACAAAGATGAATATAGTAGCCAAGAAGAAGAAACTAGTAAGAGTGAAGAAAATGAGAGAAAAAAAAAAGAAATTGAAAATCAATTGAAAGTCCTTAGGGACAATGCTGAGGCATGGGAGAAAAGTGCTCCTTCCCACAAGGTCATTCAGATAGAACAAAAAGTTGAAAAAATGAAGTTAAAAAAACACTTCTATTTGAACAACCTTCAGTTTCCTTTTGTGTAAAGGAGCACTTGCATGTACTATCACACTTTCTGAAGTTTGTGAGCTACCTCCTCAAGGAAAAAATATTTTAAAAGAATTTGGTGATGTATTCCCTATGGAATGACCCATTGGATTTCCACCTTTTATGGGTATAGAACACCAAATAGATTTAGTTCCAAGAGCTAGTCTACCAAATAGACCGTCTTACAGAACTAATCCTGAGGAGACTAAGGAGATAGAATCACAAGTTCAGGAATTGTTGGAGAAAGGTTAGGTTCAAAAGAGTCTAATTCCTTGTGTTGTACCTGTTTTATTGGTGCCTAAGAAAGATGGCAAGTGGAGAATGTGTTGTGATTGTAGAGTCATCAATAACATTACCATCAAATATAGGCATCAAATTCCTAGACTTCGTGATGTGCTTGATGAATTGCATGAGTCCACTATATTTTCCAAGATTGATCTTAAAAGTGGATATCACCAAATAAGAATCAAAGAAGGTGATGAGTGGAAAACTGCTTTTAAGACCAAATTTGGACTATATGAGTGGTTAGTGATGCC
>Ga0123342_1006379_pt1 | contig 16411 bp, 7 predicted proteins | sample Turbeawhitnodule_FD_89960 | JGI IMG/M metagenome (GOLD analysis project Ga0123342, IMG submission 89960) | Root nodule microbial communities of legume samples collected from Mexico - Turtle bean Mexico white nodule | ecosystem: Host-associated > Plants > Roots > Nodule | place: Mexico: Nepantla... | reverse complement strand
TTAAAAAAGACTTCCGGATTATGTAATCCGGAAAGTAATCATGCATCTGAAAAAAGACTTCCGGATTATATAATCCGGAAGCTAATTACAAATTTGAAAAATGACTTCCGGATTATGTAATCCAGAATATTACAGAGGGGCATTTTTGGAAATATGAAAATATATGGAGGTGAGAGAAGAAGGTATGGAGGTGCAGGAAGAAGCAGCCATTTGTCTTTAGCCAGGTCATAAAAGCCTGAGCCCAGGTGGGCTATTATGAGGCCCAATTTCTCTGAGGTTGTGGGTTGCACTCCCTGACCCAATTTATAACACCTTCATCCTTAAGACTGTTTCTTCTTGCACCTCCATATCTTCTTCTGCCACCTCCATACACAACATGAAAATACATTTTTATCCTTCTTATGTCACTCCCATATAGTAGTTTCCGGATTATGTAATCCGAAAACTCTTTTGAAAGAAGACTTTCGGATTACATAATCTGGAAGTTAAATAAGACTTCCGGATTATGTAATCCGAAAATTAATCATGCATATGAAAAAAGGCTTCCATCTAGAAGCTATTATAAATTTGAAAAATGACTTCCAGATTATGTAATCCGAAATAGTTTATAGGGCATTTTTGGAAATTTGAAAATATATGGAGGTGAGAGAAGAAGGTATGGAGGTGCAGTAAGAAACAGTCCATCCTTAAGAGTGCCCCAAGCCTTTCCCATGTTATAGTGGTTTGATGAATCTAAGGGTGTTTCTTCCTGCACCACACTAAATTTCTTCCTGCAACCTATATTTTTGAAAAATAAATGATTATGAATTACTGAAATATTTTCGGAACCTATATTTTAGAACACATTTTATAAATTCTAGATTTATCATTTTGAAAGTAAAAAAATGTTCTAGAAAAGATATTTCGAAATGATTTTTTTGTCTTTCAGTTCTATTATGGATTTTCTATTCTGGAATGATCTTAAATCATGGTTACCAAGTAGTTTTCAAAAAGCAAGGGATTGTGGTGGGAAATGGGGATTAGAAGTCAAAGATAAAAAGAGTTAAAAAAGAACTATAATGTAAGTTGAAAGAAAAGAAGACATTGTTTGCTTTCAAAGAATAAAAATGTCTCCACCACCAACTTAGGAAAGTAGCACTTCACCAAAAATAAACAATTGCCAAGGAACCAGTCAAATTTGTTCTAATTCTCTCTCAATTTCAAACCATGAATCATCATGCTACAAATATGTAATTTTTAAACCATTAAGAGAGTTAGTGTAATATACATTAAGTGTCAACATTTTCCAAATAACTAAAGATTATAGTTTAGTGAGAGTAAAAGGAAGGACATGTGCAAAGAGAAAATTCTTTTGAAAATATAATTGTAGTTTACTCTAAGTGTAAAATAAAACATTGAACAGAGGGTAAAAAATTCTATATACGAAATATGATTCATTTATGTGGAATGAATTTGGATCATTATACAAGCTCTAAAGTTTTAGTGTTATAAAAGGAGAAAAAATACAGCCAAAAAGAAAAAAAATTAAATTAACATCATGAATATATATTTTTATAAAGTTTAGGTATAACTTAATAGTTGTAGAATATTGTGAGTCTTGCATTTTACCAATAAACTATTAAATTTGTTTTCATCTTAATATATTAATTATTTGACCTTTTGCCTTTTATGTTTGTGAAATGTAAGAAACAAACTAAAATATAATGTTTACTTCAATTGAAAGAAAACAAAATTTATTATCAATATGAAATAAGTAAAACATCCATATCTTTAACATAATGAATATAAATGTTAATAACATCAACTATTAGGTTTTGAAAGTTAGGTTGTTAATTAGGTATGATACATCATCATGACCTTTAACACCAACCCCAGCTTTGACTTTAAGATTCATCAATGTTTGGAATGTTGTAAAATGTTTCATTTTTTCAAAAAAGAACAAGAATTTCAAAATGCAATAAAACAACTACCCCACCTTGATTTTAATACATAAAAGGGTAACAAAAATAAATAAAAAAAACTATGAAAAATGTTATTTTGAAAATAGCATATTAAACTTACACTAGTTTACAACATATAATTACTCAGATACTAATCATGAACCATCATCTCAGCAAGAGAAGTCCTCAAAATAGAATTCTTTTATTAACAACAATCACAGAATTCTAATTAGTCTAAACTTGCAAACAACATATCTTCATAATTATTGAAACTGAAGAACAGCAATTATGCATTAAGAAGTTCCAGTGTGAGTTGGTGATGTAAACTGATAAGAAGCGTAAGAGAGACTGCCATATTCAATGCTAGTGTGGATGAGTTTGGCCTTTGAGTTTTCACCACCAGCACCAATAGCAACATGCAGAGGATAGAAATGATCAGGCCATGGATGAGCCTTTTTTGCATGTGGTGCTTTCTGTTCATAGTGATTGACATCTTCATATCTACACAAGCAGCACAAAACTTTAACAGACAATCCATTAGGAGACAAATTCTACAACATTTTCAATGGCTACTACTTTTCTTGGTAATTAGAGGCATTTTGCATATACCTTCCTTCAAGAAGAGCCTCTTTCAACCAATTGTCAAATTCTAGAGCCCAGGGTTCAACAGTGGAGTTAGGGTTAATAGCTCTCAAGTTATGAACAGCACTTCCAGAACCCATGATCAACACCCCTTCATCTTTAAGAGGTGCCAATGCCTTTCCAAGGTTGTAATGATAAGTTCCATCTTCTTTTGATTGAACTGATAGCTGACAAACAGGAATGTTGGCTTCTGGGTACATCAAAAGAAGAGGAACCCAAGCACCATGGTCAAGTCCTCTACTTCTATCTTCATCAACACGGTTGAAACCAGATTTTCTCAGCAGTTCCTTCACCCTCTTTGCCAATTTTGGTGCTCCAGGAGCAGGATATTTAAGCTAGTAGATCAAGCATCAAGCATGTAAACTTTAGAGATTTCTAAACAAATCTACCAAACATCATCACCATGAGTAGCATAATTCTATGTCAAATGAAAACATCAACACATAATTGTGTACACTGGCAGATTCAAGAATTGCATTTCTAGTTCTGGAGTTACGGATTGTTTCTTCAAGTTAATTGTTTGACATTCCAAATTCAACATAAGCATGTTCGAATAAATTTCTCGATGATCAACTTCTCTGATACTCTAAAACTAGTTCTTAAACAGGTAAGAGAGAACATTATTCAACCATGATGAGAGAATAGCCCATTACCAAAAGCTTCAAACAGAAAGAATGTAAAAGACTACAGAAAATCATTTTAATCCAAAAGCACTTATTTTTCTGACTCAAAGAATGGAAAAAGGAAGAAGGAACAAGAGGGGTGATATGAGTTAGAGGTACGAGGTGGAAACCTTGTACATTTGTTCGGGGAATCCATAGAAGTCGTAGATGGTGTCGTTGACGGAGTCAACTACGTTGACCGTGGGAACTGTGGTGTCCCAATGGCCAGAGATGACGAGAATTGAAGAGGGTGTGTGAGGAAAAACGTCCTTCTTCCATGACTGAAGGAACTTCCTAGCTGCAATGGATTCATCTATGGACAAAGTGGGTGATCCATGAGATATGTAGAACGTCTCCTTCAACGCCATATTCATCACCAACTCACCAAATCTTCTTTTCTTTCTTTATTCTCTCTTTTGCTTAATCTACGTTTTGCCACACACTCAAAGCAACACAAGATAACGCATCATGAATCTCATAATATATACAGACAAAAATGTGGAAGAGAGAATGAAGGAGAAGACACAAATAAGTGGTCTTCATCTATTTCACTTTACACCAAACATTCAACAACTCCAAGTGTTCACACATGGGCAAAGTGGTCTTATCACATTACATTCACCCACCTAATCATATTCTTTTGGAATAATTAACTTTATAAAAACATTTTTTTTTTGCTTTAAAATACAAATTAATTAGTAATTATGGAAAGAAATGAAATAAATTATAAATCTAAAATATCTGTCATCCACTTATTCTACATCCTCACGCAATAAAGAATAATATAGTTTTCCTTATATCACACATGGAGAAACTAGTCTTCTCTAGTATAGTTTTAGAAAAATAAATACTTTTATAGGAGTGGTTTTAAAAAAAAAGCTGAAAGTGGTGGTTATTTTAAGTGGAAAAGTTTTGTAGAGTTACTTATTTTTACATATTCTTAATTTTACATTATATTAATAAAAGTGAATCTTTGAAAATATTTATCAATGATAAATAATTTCTCAATTATTCTTGCTAAATAATTGTTAATAGATTGATTACACTACAAACAAATAATTAAATAGAAATCAATTTTAAAGAAAAAAAATAAATAGTTGTTATAGTGATTAGAGACCATTTTATATACTACAAAAATTTTAGTTTTTAAATTAGTTTATATTATTATTAAATGGTTAGCAAAAAATTTGGTTGTTAATTAGACAACAATTTAGAAACCATTTAATAATAATATAAACTAATTTAAAAATAAAAAATTTTGTTAGTCTCTAGAATGATCTCTAATTTAGTTACTATAACAGCTAATTATTTTTTGTCTCTAAAATTTGTTTCTATTTCATGATTATCTTGTAGTGATATTCTCAAATAAATTAGAAAAAAATATATTTTTCAATTCTTCTCATATTTAATTAAAAAAAATCGTACATGAATAATCTACAAAGGAAATATGTTGTTTTGGTATACATATTTTGTATCATATTTTAATGCTATTAGAAATTGCAATAGACCCTATTACTTGAAAAAACAACCAGAAGCACAAAAATTATGGTAAATTGGTTCCATAGGAGTTAAACTTTGTAGAGGAGATGAAAATATAATTTTGATTTTTTTTAGGAAATGGAAAACAAAGATCAAAATAATAAAGTAAGAGTGAGGGAAGGGATTAAAAATAATCTGAAATCAAATTTGACAATGAGCTCTATTTTAGTATTTGGGGAGATAATGACTGTAAATGGATAACATAACTCTGCAACAAATAGAGCTGGGGATCTAAAGATATGGCAGAAAGACTATTTTTAAATGTGATGAACTCAATCTTGAAAAGGGTATGTGCGGTTAAAAGGCTACAATTTTGAATCCTTTTCACCAGTTTCATTTACCAGAATTGAGTACAAATCAAAATTTAATCTGGAAAACTATGTGGATCACTGTTATTTTGAAATGATGTTATTGATGTGGATGAAATTTTGGAGTTGCACAACTGAAAAGGTGAACATGATTACAAATACAAATAAAAGGCTACACTTTCCTACTTTTATTGGTGCATTTTGTCCAAAAACTTGTTTAACATGCCTATGAAAGTACCCCAAATCCTTATACACGGTCCTAGCACACAAAGGTTAAGTAAGAACAACAGAAACTCTATAGAAAGAAATGGCCAAATGTTAAACAAACGCAGGTTAAGACACATATTAGGAGATATACCAGTAGGTCTCAACAATAATTAATGATGATGAAACACATGCCAAGACACAATCTCAAATTTCTGGAAAAATTTTGAATCCATGAGGAATATAAGGGCCATAAAATTAATTCAAGCAGTTATTCATCAGGTCTGATCTAATACCTTCAGTAAAAGCCACTTTGGCTTAAAAATTGAGAAAATGCAGTCACTGCAAGGAGAAGTTAAAACACAAGCCAAAGGGGAGTAAGGCAAGGCAGAGAGGAGGGTGATGTGGAAGAATTTTCATGAATTTTATGCTCTCTTTTTTTGTATGGCTAATATTGGTGGCAAAGTTATAATAAGGAATACATATATTACACAGAACAACAGAAGGGGCAGTGAAAAAAGTCCAAATCTACATTAAAACTTTGGTCCAAAGTTGTAGTCTGAGAATATAAAGTTCATTTATCTCTAGAAAAATGTGGATGATGACTATGTAGGAATACATCAAATTTGATTAGGTGCAGTTTGCAAAATTAAAAAAGAGGGTCACAATCTGTTCATACTTTATAATGGTGCTGATATTTTCTGTAGAATAAACATCAGAAGTATTAGTTACTTTTGTATAGTTTCTCATATTCATAAAAGAAAAAATTGCTGATAAAATTCGTTCTCTTGATTATTGCTTGCTAGTTCAATTCAATTCTCTGTAGCAGGAGTTTATATTAGGATCTTTTTAGCAACAAAATATTTATTCCAAGCTTAATATTCTACCCTTCTATAGTTCCATTGCCATATTTTTGTGGTAGATTACTATGCAAATTTGTGAATAAACTCTGTAAGTGTTACTAAGTTTTGCCACAATATTTTGTCATGATATACTGATATACTGATATTCATTTAATTATAAGCAGAAAGTAGATAATATCTCGACTTAACAAACTGACATCAATTTAATCTTTCAATAATTAAAACTAAAACTGTTACCTAATTGAAAGTTTCATTAATGGTGTTCTTATGATTTGTACATCCAAAATAGTTATGATGAAACATTATATGATTTCGTGGTGATGTTGAGTTCTAATATTCTTACAAGATATCATGCCATGGATATATTTTTCAAGGATTTTCCCTCTGTTTTCCCTAATAAGTTGGAGTGATTATGCATACTGAATTCTCTGTTATGACGAAATTTAGAAGTGTATTCTCCATTATAATTAATATACTTAAAAAAAGTTAATCCATAAATAAAAATATCAACAAGGAAACTTGATTAAATTGATAATTTATTAATATGTACTACATACATTCTATTATAATATTAGGAAACTTATTTTTGGCTAATAATTAACATGTCTCACTTTTCCATGAAAACAGAATACGTCTTCCAGATTGAAGAAATAATTCAGTCCAAGTTTCCCTCTGGTTTTCAACTTCCAAAGATGAGAGTTCAAAGTAAAAAGCCATAAATCAAGGTACTTTTTATAATTAAGCAATCTCCAAGTCCTCATAAGTTTATTCTTTTATTCACAAAAAAAGAAAAAAAGAAGTGTTGATGGTCATGTGAATCATATAATATGAACAACATATGAAAAGAAGCAATGAGACATGTGGGTAAAACTATTGAACTCCAAGTAGGTTCAGAGATATAGAATATTTAATGTAACACATATTATCAATTTAGCATTCTTAAATATGTATAATTTACTGTAGAAAAGAAATACTGGGATGTAAAAAAAGGTTTCAATGTCTGAAAAGTGTTGAAAGTTTTAATCTTGTGTTGCATAATTGGGTTGGTAAACATGTTAATATTATACAATGGTTAGTGCTTAACACTGCAGGATTCTGATTCCCATATTACAAGTTCAGCTCCCTTTCACATCATTGGATTGTTACTGTCATTATTTATATTCAAGTCAGAAGCTTTATACATAGAAAAAATGTGATTGAGATCATTTTTTTCAGTTGAATTAGATCTTTCTAAAAACATTTGGTGAAAAAAACCAAACTCTTGTGTGTGTTGGGAGTGCATTATAGAACATGCTCTACACCAACAATTTAAAGGATAACCAAACATACACACAGTGTTAGCTTTGTTTCTTCACTTACTGTAAATTTGTATACACATAGCATAAGAAACCAGACAAATGAAAATGACTCAAATTGCAGACCAGAAACTAACAGTAGCCATAAAATGATGTGAGAAAGAGATCAATTTTTTTTCAATAAATCTCATATCAATTCTATACATCCGTGAGTGCCAGAAAATGGCATCATACCTAAGCTAATTTCCTGTTCAAAGTTCCTACTTTGATCTGATCTAAGCCTGGGAAAGAATTCCCAGCAAAGCCATTCTAACATCAATCAAACTTTTATACAAATCTCTCACTTTCCCCTCAATAAAACCAATCTCATCTTCCAATTCCTTGCAGCTTCTCTTCACTCTCTCCACACAAGATTCAACCATCTCTTTTCCCCTCTTACCCTTGATCAGTTCTTTCAATTCCCTAGCTGCAGCCACTGTCTGCTGCAACTCAACCATCACCAAAGACCCACATCTCCTTTTCTTCTCAGCACTTCCCTCTGCCATCTCCTGCATAATCCCCAACCATGAACAACTCATGGGGTGACACTTCATCTTGGGAAATTGATCACTTTTGCCACAATCAATTGACAAGGCCTGTTCAACAAAACAACAACTCATCAAGGCCATGGCCTTGGAGCCACACACAATCTCACTGAACTCACTTTCAATCCCTTGCTTTGTTCTTGGCAAACAAGAGCCACGTTTCCCCACTCTGAGTCTCTTTTTCTCTGCGCCGTGACATGACTCCAATTGGACCAACCGATCCAAAGCACGAGATGTTGCGTCTCTTTCAACAAAGCGTGCAACGTTTCTCAAAGACTCCACGTACTTCTTCTTCATGCCCTCTATTCTTTCCACAAAGTAGTTGCATGCATCGAGAATATCAGTGTTGGTTTCTAGGTACTCTTCCATTGCTCCATGGTCCACATCGGGAAAGTAGGAAACGTGAGCAAGTGAGTTCAACGCAATTTTTTGGGTGGTGATTGCTGCATCAAATAATTGAGGCATGAAACATTCACCACCATGGCCTAGTGACTGAAGGGTAGTGAGCTCCGCCGTGAGGTCCCGGCTGAATTGGGTTGCTGACGGCAACGGTGCCACCGCAGCAGAGGCGGTCCGAGGCTGAATCCGCCGCAAAGAGAGGCTCCTGAGGATGGCTGATGGTGTTCTCATGGTGTCACAAAGTAAGGTTCAGTGGTAACAAAATTTGAGATACATTAATTTCATGACCAAGTTTTGGGGTGTGACTTTGGGCAATATATATAACCTATGAACCCATACACGTGTCACCATGGCATTGAGAAATTGCTTGCCTAAAGTTGATTTTTTAATTAGTATTTTTTTTGTGGGAAATGAAAATTTTCCTTATTCACTTGCACTGAATACACTTTATTGGTAAAGTTGTTTAAATAGAAATAAAAAAGATGATTTTGGATAGAGATTTGATGAGAATGAGCTGTAACAGGGTGCGTGGAGAAGCAGGATATTGGCAGGTGTAAATGTGAGGGACACCAAGCCATTGCTTCCAATTATTAGGGCACAGTTTTCCCATTATTCATACACAAAACGGCTGCCCAAACGTCAACTTCTTCTTACAAATTTCTTAATTGCACTGACAGGGTCCCGAATGTTCTACTTATCGACCGAAATTAGGTAATATTAGTTTTCATGGAGATGATATAGAACTATTGAAAGTTTCATCTTCTTTCTTTGGCAGATTACTAAACTTTCAATATGATTTTTTTTTGTCTTCGTGTTATTCTTTCGGTTTTTGGTTTCTCAGTCTCGGGGTGAATGTCAAATGGGAAAAATATCTGTAGAAGGCACTCCGACGCTCAAGTCAGTAGAGAAGGTATTCGACATTCAGGAGTGTACAATGATAATGACGTTTCTTCTTGGAATGTGCATTATTTATATTATTTTAATGGATTTACTTTATTGAGTTTGATTAGTAGAATGGATCACGCTAATTCTTAATGGTAGCTTAGTTTCACTGAGCGTTAATGGATTAAATGTATCGGTCGGTCTGACCGTCTGTGAGGGTCTCGATTAACTTAGTGAGGAAGATTGAGTCATGTTAATGACCGGTCAGTCCATGACAGTACACTAACATTAATTATAATATACTTATTGATTGAGATTAGATAACACAAATGTTAACTATGATATGTTAAATTTATATTTAAATTAATTACCTAAGTTTTAGTAACTAATATTTTAATTTTTAAATGTTTAAACTTTATTAATATTGTAAAATTTAATTTAAAATATAAAATAATAAGTAATTAAAATTAGTTAATAATTAAATACGAATTAACTCTTAATTCAGAAGCATTAATAATTGTTTTTATAAGAAGACTTATTTAATTATTCTTTCACCTTATTAATGCAATAAGACAAATTAGTTCACTCATTAATTAAGCTGTGGGATTAATACAATGAACCAAACATAATCTGCACTAGAATGGCACACACATAGCAAAGATCTCAGCTATGAATATTAAATAGCAGTAGTGTTCCATTTTGGAGGTTTTGGTTGGGACAACAATGACACAATCTTAGAGAAGAGATTTGTGTGATAAATATATAATATGATATTAAAAGATTGTTGAATTGTGTGTGAGGTTGCTCTTTAATAAGGCTGCTTCAGAAATGTAAACAATTGAATGCATCTTCAACAAAAAGATTCACTGCTAACAACAACAGCAACTTCTCCCTCAGACAATGTCACCTTGTAACTGCTAACCCTACACATGGCATGCACAAGGAATCCAACATTTGCTTACGTTGTCCCTCTGTTTGCCACGTTTTTTAGCAATTGTATTTTATGTTCAAATTTCTCTTTCTTCAAAGTTTTATATTTTCTTATAGCCTGTCTCTCAATTATGTTCATGTTCAAAGCCTTCAAAGTTCAAATTCTAACTCTTTTAAGATCTCTGGTTAAAATGAAGTATGATGTGAATGTAAAGTTTTCTATATGTAAATAATAACTTAAATAATATATAAGGGATAATATTTTATAGATATAATTTATTAAAGTTTTGAGTTGATTAGTATATAATTAAGATCGTTGACTTATAAATATTGATGTAAATTTTATGGCGTTTCTCCTTTCTGAATTTCTTTTATCAGCAATAATATATATACAAAATTTACAAATAAATTTTACAAATCTGTGTATATGTGAACAAATTAAAGAAACAATCTATAAATAATACTTCTACCTCAATTCTACTTCTCATGAGTTACTCAAAGTTAATAATCATGGACACATTCCAATAAAACCGTTCTATACATAGAAACCAAAAATCAAACCCTATATATCATATACTTACTGGAAGATATTTATTATATATAATTATATACAAATGAAGAATAATGAATTTTTTATTGTAAATACAAGATATTTCACTACTTATATTAATAAATGAGTTTAAATTTAATTTATTTTAATATATATTTTGAAAATCTATATCTACTATTGGATATCTCACTATTAAAAATAAAAGACATTTTATAATATATAAGTGAATGTAAATGTAAGATTGAATTAAAATTAAAGTTTACTTCATGGTATTAAAGTCATTTCGAATCTATGTTAGCAAGAGTTTGTTGGACTTATCAGGTTATCCGTTGTCGGACCATTATCAAATCACTCATAAATATATAGTCTCACATGCAAGTTGACATGTTTTCGACGTGAGAGGGTATGTGGAATAACACACGAGTTGGTAGGTATCGGTGTGAGAGCATATGTTGGAGATTCCAATAAAGATATTTCATAATATACAAGTGGGTAGAAACTTATTTTATGAGTCGATTTTGTAAGGTAAATAAAGTTTATTATTAATTATATGAGATTTAAGAAAAAATACTAGTTTCAATTGAGGTGGGTGAGTGTTTCACCGATTTCCATTTGTTTGGTTCCAAGTTTCACATATACAATGGATCTTTTATATATCTCTCCAAGAGATTTAGACATAATAGAAAATCATCCAAACCTAACATGCAACCTTCTACTTTTATATATGACTTATTTAGGTGAACAACTTGAAGAGGGGTTCCAATTTACCAAGTTTTTTTTAGATTCCTTAGATTGTATAAACCCTATTTGTAAGTACAAAGAGAAAAAGGTACATATAAAGTTATATATACGCGGCAAACATTTACATGGAGAGAACAATAATCTAGAAAAAGTGAAAGAGACACTAACAAAAAAGCTATGAACCAAGTATATTAATTACTCTTCTTTATAATACATAAAAATTGTCATGGATCTAAACCTAAGTGTTAAGAAAGTTCATTTACCTTACTTTTCTCACTACACAATTTTTGTTCTGACAAAGCAAAAAGAAAACTATTAACCTAATTAGTAAAACTGCAAAATCATCATAGTAAAGGGAACCAGTAGAAATGCCTGCTTGCATCAAAATCATTATTCTAATTTAAACATCACTACATATTCATAGTAGGTATTCTTTTTCTTTTGGAATCAGAGAAACTAAATTCATATTTCTCAGTTTGTTTCAAACAAAAAAATATTGTTTTTTTAATTTTTGTGAAGAGTTTTTTTTTTATTAATTAAGAATGAGTTAAATTAAAATAGAATATTTAAAGAATATTCTAACTCTTATTAAAAAAAGTAGATCATCTAAAATAACCTCTTACCTATATCTAAAATACTTGCTTACAAAATATCATTCACTAAATATTTTTTTTTTATATAAGTGAAGCAAGCCTCAACTTATATCTGTATAAATAATCAAACTATAATACATACAAAGATGAGAGATACCGTAGAAAAATCATTTGATAACGATTCAATAGTGGGTAATATAATAGATCTAATAAATTTTCGCTAGTATAGACTTTAAATGGTTCTATCATATTAAGAAATATATTTTAAGCTCAACTCAATCACATAAAACTTATTTATAAAGTGAGATTTACAGACACTTATATACTATGAAATGTTTTCGATACGAGATTTTCAACATATCAAACTTGTAATAAGCAAAGATAATGATTATTTCTAAAAGAAAATTTCAATCATAAAATTAATAAAAAAATAGAAATAGTCAAAATAATTCTTATTGACAACCTTTATAATTATACTTAAGGGAAATAGTTATTTTACAAACAAATTATGTGAAGGATTCTTCTATTTAAAAACCATCAATATTAATTCTTCATTCAAAAGTAATAGCTCAATGAGCCTCTTAATGTTTTATAAGCATGTAAGATAACTTGTCTTCTTCATGTTAATAATTGTATCAATTGCCAACTTACTCCATATATAATATTCCTTTGTGCTTAATCTAGGGTTCTTAATAATGGAATTATTCCCGCATCTCTTGGAAGTTCTAGAGAAATGGATTTGGATTCAAATAATAGAGAAATACTAATTTATGAGAATGTGATATGAAGTGCTACACTATTAAGACTACTTAATTAGCCTAAAAGATTTGCTGAATAAAAATTGTTCACAATTATAACTTTCAAGATTGTAATCTACAACTTTTATTAACACTATCATTCAAAATTATTCATGTGGACATGCCGTACCACAAAAGGTACAGAATTTTTTGTGCATTATTGCTGTTAGGGACTGATGCATGCATTAGAATTAAAAAATTGGTCACTGAGAGCAAATTGTATTGATAATTAATGACATAATTAAAAAAAATTATGCTATATTAAAGTCATTGGCAAAAGGTTAATTTTTATAAAATTTTGAATTGTGATACAGTGGAGTCAGCTTTATAAAGTTATCACTTTTGGGAGCACCAAAAAAGTGTTCTCCCTCTTGTAAATAAAAATTCTATCACACAAAATGTCTCAGTTTAAATCATTATTAAAATCAATATTTTCACATTTCATCACTTAATTATAATCATTCTGTAAATTTTATCGTTTTTTTACCATATTTTCTTATTATATGTGTGGAGGTGTTTCTAAAAGGATTATAAAAAGCAAAATGTATATATCATTTGATAAAATAAAATGACCATGATATATTTATATTTACTCTCGTTTTCTCTTTCTAGTTTCATATTAGAAACTAGTTTTCCCAAAGTTAATGAGTTTTAAAATTTTAAAAAAATAAATGTATTCTGAAAATACGTTCTCATATATGAAAAAAAAAGGTACTCAAAAGTAATATTTAGAAGTTTTTTTTTGTGAAAAGTACTTTCTAAAATAATATTTTATTTCCATGCTCTTGAAAGTAATTTTTTTAAGGTTTAAGAAAAAAAAAACTGTCTTCTAGAAAGTATATTTTCAAATGTAAAAACGGGAAAACTTGTTTTTGAAACTAATTCAAAAGTTTCTTTTTTATTTTTATCATATTTAAATGTAAATAAACATTTTAACTAATAAATTTTAGATATAAGATATAAAAAGATGTGGACAGTGATTTATATATTTAAATCTAAGCGACTCTTAAATACATAAAAGATAATAGAAATCACCCAATCACAAGTTTATGAAAAAAATAATTAAAATATTTAATTACTTCAACTATACTAATATATTTTACTTTATTATTTTTGCAATTTACTATTATTATTGGACTAAATAAAGAAAAGAAAATATAATTCATTCATTATTAGTTGTAAAGGAAACTATGGTTTGCACATGTTTATAACAAATGTTAAGATAAACCATATATAAACTAAGATTCTCTTCAAGTTTTATTTGTTTGAATTTGGCTAATGAAATTTTTGGAATTGAGGGAGCAATTCACGTAAGAGAGAGAAAAAAAAATGGGCCTTCAGGTTTTGTATGTTTTATGCCTTCATGTATCAATTGCTTTTTGGGTCTCCCATGCTAATATTTGCACTCTCAGCACTTTTATTATTTGGACCACACTTCTTATATTTGCAGTGATAAAGTCTGGGCCCATTCCGTTGGACCAACACTTTTCTTTTATCAACACCATGGTTATATATACACCCTACGCTATTTGCCGTGAACCTTTCTTATTTATACACCCACTAGCTTTTATTTTTTTTACAAAATATTTTAAAATTTAAATTTAAAAATAATCGTTTGAGCATTTGTATGCATCATTTTCTACTCAATACTTTTTTCAAAAAAAAAAAAAAAATGTTATCTTCCAGAATAATTTATATTATAAATATTTAGTTTACATTATCTCTACTTACTTTATGATTGGTAAAGTATTAAGTCGTTCATACTCTCTTATACTCTAAGAACATAAATTATAAAAAAATATACAAATTCTAAAGAATATAAAAGCTTCAAAATTAAAAATAGTAATAAATAATTTCTTTGACCTTAAGAATTATGTAGATCTCTAATTTTTTTTTATATAATAAAAATACAAAGGATCAATATCTATCGTTGTAGAATATATATATATATATACATATATATATATATTTTTTTTTATATTTTTTTTTTTTTTAATTATTATTATTTTATTTTTTTAAAAGCTCAATTTCACTAGGGAAACATGATCATCCTATCACTTTTTTTTTCAAATAGTTTAATTCATCATGTCACTCTTTTTCAAATAGTTTAATTCCAAAACTACGTGATTTTTTATTTTCCATTATAAATGAAAATACATAAAAACGAAATTTGTCAAAAAGTCCAACTTGCACTACTACAAACTTGTTTAAGTAGTTTAACATTTAAAAATATGTAAACTCTATTTTTTTTTATTACAAATAAAAATACTTTTAACCAAAGTTTATCTTTGTAGTCGGGTCTCAACTAAAAAAGTTTTAAAAAAATTCTTTTTATTTAAAAATCTTATGAAATGAAATTATTTTCTTTTATTTTTTTATATTTTTAATTTTAGTTAATTATCCCCAAACAAATAAATAAGTATGAGTCTAACTTATTTGAAAACTTCAAATTGCTATTTTTAATAATTTAGACAAATTTATAAAATATAGTAAATATTATTGTAATCCATATCATCCAGGTTAACCAAATCAATTTTTTTTAAAACTTTTTTTTACTATATCCTATTCATATTATGATAATGCTTACTATCTTAAAAATATAAAATATAATATTTATTATGTAATAATTATAAAATATTATTTGATAATAAAAAAGTGGCCAGATTTATATATAGTATGTGAAAATATTTTTTTATTAATGTTCCGGTCGGAACCGGACCAATCTCAAATATTTCGATATTATTCAGTTTATGTTGGCCGACATGTTCAAAATGCATTAAAGATTAGAAGGAAATTAACGAGCCAAAATCGTAAGTAAACATTGCGTAATGTGTTTTTAATCATGACCCAAACGTTAGTCCAGCCCAGTAATAATAGACACATAATAATCATATAAAAATTCACAAGTCTTAAGAAAAAATAGACATCATTATCTCGTATTAATTACACCAAACACTTACTTGATCGATTGACCAAAGATTGCAAACAATAGTTCTCTCAATCCCCTTTCATACAATAACAATTAAAAAAAATAAATATTTCATGTAAAACATTCTCATATCTTAATGATTTTTACATCCATAAATATTATGAAAACTATTTATGTAATAAAAAAACTCATATTTAATTATTACCAAATTTGAAAATTCTATAAACTCAACAACAACAAAAAAATCAACATAGGAACAATGTGAATGTGAAATAGGTTTAGGTTTTCATGTTCTTTATGTCAAAAACCTGAAATCAGTCACTCGCTAAATCTTGTATCACCTCTTCTACTGCTAAACTGTTTTTTCCCACCAAAACATAACTTATCTCACTTTTTGGTGAAAACAAAGAAAGAGTAAGTCAATCAAAATTTCATGCCGAGAACTACATAGTATAACAATTAAGATGATTAAGTTAAAACCGAGAGGTTTTGACCGAAAGCAATAAAGACAAAAGAATAAAACAAAAATATAAAAGTTGTAAAAGCCCAATTA
>Ga0123342_1006377_pt1 | contig 16415 bp, 6 predicted proteins | sample Turbeawhitnodule_FD_89960 | JGI IMG/M metagenome (GOLD analysis project Ga0123342, IMG submission 89960) | Root nodule microbial communities of legume samples collected from Mexico - Turtle bean Mexico white nodule | ecosystem: Host-associated > Plants > Roots > Nodule | place: Mexico: Nepantla... | reverse complement strand
TTCAGAAGCTCAAATTGGCCAATACATTTCATCCTATTTTGCTACATGGTTCAAACAATATGTATGTTTTTAATTTTCCTTTTATACAAATTTTACTTTTAGATAGACATTGTGTAATTTATAGCCTTTTGTTTAGGTTCTAAATCCATAAATTAATATTGAAGATCCATTATTGTGTAATACGATTTACATTTAATTTGAGTACAACTCCTTCTTAAACTTTGTATTTGAAGTTCATTCGTATTTAGCTTGATTAAATTTTGAGTATCTATATGCAGGTTTGAATTTCTTTATAAAATGGTTAAAATACCATTTTAAATAGGTATGAACAATACATATAAAAATAGCCACCGAAACTGATTTGGTGGCTATTTTAACAAAAAAAAAATTAGCGACCGAAATATAATCAGTCGCTGTGATTAAGAAAAATATTTAGCCACCGAATTCAAATCAATCGCTAAAGGGGTCTCCATTCAGCTACCGAATTAGCCACCAAAAGTTTTTTTTTTAATTAATTAATTTAATCCATTAGCGACCGAAAATGGTGGTCGCTATCACCTCTATTTCAACCACAGATTTAGCCACCAATTTTTTATAAAAGTTTGGTCGTTAATTTGGTTTCTGAATTTTGGTGACCAAATTTTCTGCGACTGATTTAGCCACCGAAATTTCGATTGCTAATTTGGTTTCTAAACTTTGGTGACCAAATATTATGCGACCGATTTCGCCACCAAAATATCGGTTGCAAATAAGCGACTACTTTATAATTCGGTCGCTAAAGGCTTTGCGATTAGGATTTTCGCTTCCATCTTTATTTGGTGACTGTTTCGGTCGCATATACGTTTAGCGACCGATTATTGTACTGTTAGCGACCGAATGTGGTGGTCGCTAAAAGTGATTTTTTTTGTAGTGATATTTTCTTTGTAGTTTTAGACAAGGGGATTTTCTTTCTCGAAGCATATGTTGCTTACATCTAATCATTTTTTTTATATATAAGTAATAAATTAATTTTTTCTCATATTTTTTCCTCAATGTTTAAGATATGTGACTTTTTTTGGCCATTATTTAGTGAAAATTTTGGTGAAAATACTAAAAAGTAATTGTTTTTCATAGTTTTTCAATCAATGTTTAAGGTGATGGGAATTCTTCTCATTTTATGTCCTCTACACATTCTCTTTGCGTTTATAAACAAGTGGTTATTAGGGGTGGCGGGCTGACCTGCCCCGCATAAGCTCGTCCCACATTTGACCCGTAAAAAGCAGGTCGGGTTGGTCTGTCCCGCATAGAATTTGTAGGCTGATTTTTCTAGCCCGCCCTGCACAAGAGTTGGACCGCGGGTTTGCGGGCCAGCCCGCATAAGAAATATTTTTTTTAAAAATTAAATTTTTAAATAAAAATTTTGAATTTTTTTTATTTAGATGTATTTGGTAAATGTTCTCGTAATATTATTTTCATGAGACATGCATAATAAGATGTTAATAAAAATTTCATAATGTGAAATATGAGGCTACATAAAGAAAATATGGGGGTGCAGAAAAAAAAATTATACATTTTAAAGTTATGCGGATTATGCGAGCCAACCCGCCCCGCCCCGCACTGGGGAGGGGTAGTGATTAGTCAGATAGGTTATGCCATATTGTTGAGCGACAATCCATTTCATTTGACGTTGTCGGTTTGTCATCACAACTAGTGACTAATGCTATGAAAGAAAATCTGCAATATAATAGATGCCAAGTTGTTGCAAAAGAAGAACGAAACTCCATATTTCGTGAACACACGCACACTCTGTCGTACATCGACTTTTCAGTACTCTGAATCTGATATCTGGGAAATGTTAGTGGAGATGAGCATAAAGGATAAAGACCTATTGGATAATTGTTATAACTTCTAGTGTGGTCATCCTAATGTAGTGAAAAAACACTTTGGCTTGCCTCTTAAGAGACGAATTAGAAAACTAGTGAAGATAATGACTGCAAATCCCTGAACTATGTAAAATTTGGTTGTATTTTATTATGCATATGTATTTTTCTACCATATGCCATGTTGATCTTATAGTTTATGATAGCATGTGAAATCGATTTATCCCTATAATCATGTTTGAATCTCAGATGGTGTCACTTTTTTGGAAAAAAAAATCAATGAAAAAGTTAAATATCCATCTGGTACATGGTGTGTGACAGTATGGAAGGGATGACCAGGAGGATGACGCAGAAGATGAAGATGATGCAGACCTAACCATTCCAGAGGAACACGTTGATGGCAGTGTGCCTCAGGTCCCAATGCAGGATAACTCTACAATGTCAACGCAATATTTAAGTGGATTCCAAGCATTGTAGGAATCCATCCTGACTATGAACCTCAACATGAAGAGACGTTTTGACAACATCAACACATGTTTCGATAGGGTTCATGATCGCATTGACGAGATGAAAAATAAATTAAAGACTTTCATGACTCTTTTGAAATATGTATCATTCATATGATTTTTTGGAAAATTACTATTTATTATTATTTATTTCATGTTTCCTTTATATATACATTTGTAGTGTATGTTTAATATTTGTTATGCATAAACTTTATCCAGGGTTTTTGCTTTAATAAATTAAAGTTTAATGCATTAATATTTATTTCATAAATACTTTTTCCTTTATCAATGACTAAATTCTAAGAAAAAACAGAGAACAAATGATCTTTAGACAAAAATGAACTTATTTTATTTAAAAATCTTATCGAATAGAAATATTCCTTAACTTCTTGGCTACAACGTGGTGCAATCAAATTACAAAATAGATGAAAATTGAGAGATAAAATTAAGAGAGAAAGAAGAGAATATAACTTGGGAGAGATGGAGAGAGAAAGAAATAGGAAAGAAAAAGTAACCATAGGGGGGAGGGGTCTGCGACTTCTTTTATTTTTTACGTTCTTACATAATTAATCCACAAAATTAATGGTTTGGTGTGTACGTGATAGAACCACTAGTGCAAAATGAAGAAAAGAATGTTCTTTATTTAGTGTAGTTTCGCGCTTAAACGCATTCGTAAAAAACGCGGTGGCATTTTTTAAATTAATTTGATTTACAAATGCGGCTATTTGTATAACCGCATTTGTAAATCAAGAGCGTTTTGATTTACAAATGCGGCTAAATGTAAAACCGCACTTGTAAATCAAAGCGCTTGATTTACAAGTGCGGTTTTACTTTTAGCCGCATTTGAAAATCCTTTTTTACCCTAAAGTTTTGAAGCGCGCCAGAGACTTTCGTATAGTTTTTTTCTCCATTTTTCCTTTGTTGCACTGTTCCTGCACTGGCCTTTCGTTCATCTATTCTTTTGCATCTTCATTATATTGTGTCAATGTAAGTTTCTTGAATCGTTTTCTTCCTCTCCATCTTCACACATGTTAGTATTATAAATGTTTTTCGTTTCCTTATATTTCTTGAATCATTTTCTTCCTCTCCATCTCCGTCGAAGATACTGTTCCATTGGCATTCCTATCTCTGTCGCTGCTCCGCCTTCGCTTCCACTGTCGTCGTTGTTGTCGGCGCTCCCTGCCACTCTTCACCACTAACGTTGGTTCACACAAGGTTGGTACTGTTTTAAATATTTTGAATTTTTATTTAATTGTTTGAATTTATTTTTTTATGTATTAGAATTTGTATATTTTAAAGTTTATATTATTTAGTATTTATTATATTTTGAATTTGTATGTTATTTTGTGTATTATAATTTTTATTTTTTAAAATTTATATTATTTAGTATTAGTACTTATTATATTTTGAATTTGTTTTTTTTTATGTATTATGTAATTTGTATTTTTTAAAATTTATATTATTTAGTAGTTAGTTGTTACTTTATATGTTATCTTCGGCAATAATATGTTCTGGTATTGAGTCTGGGGTGTTCGACCCTCGGCAAACGCGTGAGATAGAACACTGATTGAAAAATCTTAACCATTCCAGAATATATAATGGATCGAAATGCATGTTGATCAAATGTGTGCTGATCAAATACGGCTCTATAGCTGCATTTGTAAATGTAAAATAACCGTCCTTGTTTAGCTTTTCTGCACTAGTTAACATGGCCTGCAGTGAAGGAGCAAAGAAAAAGAATGGGGTATGAGTGGAAATGGAAAAGGTTAAGATGGGCTGGGAGGTGAGTGAGGAGAAACAGGGTGTCTGAAGAGTAATATGAGCTCGTATATGTGCTAAGTGAAACAGGGATGTGAGCAGAAAAGAACAGTGAAGGTGGGATACAAAGAGAAATGAAAAGAAAAGGTGAAGAAGGAAAAAATATTTTTATTTTTATTTTTTTATTTTTATCTTCTTTTTTTCAAATTTTATTTAGTGAAAACGTTATTTACTCGAGCAAGATTGGGTGTTGACTATTATCAACATCAAAATACTAATATTTATCATTTCTTTGAGTCGAAATAATTAAATATCAGATTTACAAACTTAATTTTTTATTGTATAGATTAGATTTAGTTTGATATTTTTTCTTAAAACAATTTATTTATATTTTTTTATATTATTAAAATATTACATCAATAATTTTATTCAAAATTCAAAAATGATTTTAATATATTAAAAATCAAAAAATTATATGTAATTTTTAATTATATATAAAAAATATTTTTTTAAAAATCAATCATTTTTAATTATAAGTAATAATAAAATAATTTATGCAAACTTATTCAAACATTATTTAATTATATATAAAAAAGGTATTTTCTAAAATTTCAGCATTTATTTAATTATGTATAATAATAAAATAATTTATAAAAACTTATTTGGCCATTATTTAATTATATATAATAACAAATTATTTTATAAAAAAATCATTCATTATTCTTTAATTATATATAATATTAAAATATTTTATAAAAACATATTTTTCTTTAATTATATATAATAAAATAAAAACTTAAAAACCTAATGAAGGTAACGATTTTCATTTTTTATAATTTTTACTGGTCCTTACAATTTTAAATTGAAAACGTATACTTCATATACGATTTTAGAGAGAAATTATATATAAAATATACGAGTTTTCATTTTTACAAAACTTGTGTTTTAAATTGACGATTTTATATCATTGAATCAATACATATACGATTTACATATTTGAAAAATAAAAAATTTGTCCATTTTCAGAATTATTTTTAAAATTGTACTACATTAAGAAAAAATTGAATAAAAAAACTAATAAAGGACTATACTTCACAATTTTCATACTTTATGCAATAATGTAATAATTATGTGTATTCTTATTTTATTTATATGTATTATCATAATTTAAATATAATATTTTATTATTAAAAAATTAAAGTATAAATTATATCTTTTCATTAAAAATATTTTAATGAAAATATTTTTTGTTATAAATTAAAGTAGGGGTGGAAAAAAATTCAGTCAAATTCAATTTATAATTATTCAAATTCATATTATTTTTTATATCAGTGAGATGGATTTATCTCAAATCCAAATCTATATTTTTTTTTTTTAAGTCCGATCCATTTAATTAATTGGATATGGATTATATATAGATTAGATACTTTTTGGATTATTCAAAATGAATTTTGGGTTGGATTTTGAGTTAGTCTAAGATCAGGTTGAGCCGAGTTAACCTGGACTCAGGTTGAGTTGAATCGGCTCGAACCAGGTCAAACTGAATCGATCCAAGTTTAGACAGAATCGAGTCAACCAAAGTCAAGGTCAGGTCGAGTTGAGTCAACCCAGTTAAGGTCGATTCGAGTCGACCCAGTTAAAGTCGAGTCGAGTCAACCTAGAATTATATTGATCCTAGTCATCTCGAATCCAGATCGAGTCGATGAATCATCTAAAATTGATTGGATCGTCTAATGTCTTTAACACTCTACACCATAGAACCCTCCAAGTAAGGGTTAGAACACTTGAGAGCACTTTTAAGAGTCCAACTATAATTGAAAAATACTGTTATTTTTCACTTTTAGCAGAATTATGTAAAATTTCATAGATTGACCTAATAACAACTCAGTTTTTACCTACCCATTCCCTTGGATCACTTACCTCCCTTTTCATGTATACATTATTTAAAACTGTTAGAAATTCTTCTTCTTGTGCTCTTCTACTCACCCTATTCTTTCTCCAACTTAATCTCCATTGTTAGCATGTATATGTACATACACCTACTTCCCCCACCTTTCACTTTGTTCTAATGATATGGAAAAAAGTCTAGGAAACAATTGTTTAAGACTATCTTGACCTACCATTTATCCACTTTGATTCAATAAGGTGTGAATTTTGTAAGTTAATATATTTTTTATTTTTCAATAATTGACGAAACATTGCAGGATAACCTATCTCTGTTGTATCTTAACTCACTTTTAGCTTAGATACAGTCTGGATTAGAAATTTACAGTATCCGGTGCTTAATAATTAACATGTCCTCTAACACACTCATAAGTACAGCTTAGGAGAATCAGATAAAAAAAACTCTAAAATACATTATGAAAGCCCAATTTCCCAACATGAAAGTTTCAGCAAACTGAAACATTTTTCTGAATATTTTTAATGATCAAAACACACCACTCCACATGTCTTGGTCTTATCTGTATAGCCACAATCCAAGGTTATCCAACCATCAATAACTTTCTTGCCAATCAGATTCACTCCTCCTATTTTATGGCTTCTCTGATATGGTGTCCAAGATAGGTTTCCAAGATTGTACTTTACAAGGGCTTCTTCCACCAATATTCATCTTACCAACACCATATTGCTCTGCCGCACCAGCTTTGCTAGGACTCCTAGAAGGTGAACACCAAACTGTTTGATTCTGGCTCGACAAAGGACTTGCTTTGGCTATTGCGCTGAGTCTCTTTACAAGACCAGTCAGGTCCACAGGAGAAACATCAGCTTGTAGTACTGAGTATGGCAGCATGAAATACACTTGCCCAGGTTGGAGGTGTGTGTTTCCATTCATTGGTTTTGAGGAAGTGGAAAGAAGGAGGGTGGAAGTGCAAAGAAAGTGTTTTGAGGGGTACCCAATTACTTGCCTCACTGAAATTGGTTCCTCAAAATCCTCTACATAACCATTGATATGAACCACACGGATATTCTTTAATATGGAGGTTGAGTTACAAGAAAAACAAGTCCCCATACTCTTTCTCAGCTTCCCTCTGTTGAACCACTCGGATATGCTAATGAAGTAGTGATCGTTGATGCTTATATTATAATGTTTGTGTGTGTGTACAATAAACAAATGGGGTTTGACTTTTGATGATCTAATTCATAAATGGATAAGTGCACGTATGTTGAACCTTTTGGAGATGAATCTGAGTGCTTTTTCTACCAAGTTGTTTGTATTGTATTAATGATCAACTTGGCATCATTGACATGAAAGTAAAAGGCACATGCAGCCATGAATGCATTAATTAGACCGTAACAACAGAGTACGTTCAAATCAATTCAGAAAGCTTACTCACGTTGTTTTCAAGTGACAAAATTTCTAACCTAACACCGTGAGAAACATGAAACAAGGTCCATGGTCCTACTTAATTACTTTGGCGTGCCAGTTTTAGTTTTTAAGTCATATTCAATGTAAAATCTCACAAGCAGATCAATTTACTTTAAATTATTTTATCATTTTTTTAACGCAAAAATGTTAATTTTTTAAAACTTAAAAGATATTTAGTCTTGTTTAAAACTCGGAATTATCTTATAATAATGCTTGTATCTCAGATTTATCCCGTATTAAAGGTGCTTAAGGCTCATTAATTAGAGCTGGAAGAGTTGAAACAAGCAAGTCAAACCAACCAAATTGCATCCAATATTATTAATAGTGCATGAAAGTCCAATAATAACTAGACTCTGCCACTTGCCCTTTGTGATAGAACTTGCAAGTTGCAACTCCCTATTAACTATATCTATCTTTTTCTATTTTATTAAATTATTTTCAAGTAATCTTAAGTATATACTTTCAATAATGCCCTTTCAATCAACTTAAACCTTTTTCTCTAAAATACCTCGGATCCTATCTAATAACATGCTTTTTCTTTTATTTTATTTAATAATTACGAAAATTGTATTGAACTAATCTATCACACAGAAAAACCGACAAATTGATTAAGTAGCTAGTTCAAAATAAATAATAAAAGTGTTTAAAAATTGATAAAAATAACTGGAAAGTAGGTAAAATCCATAGAAAAGTAGCAGGCCAATAAAAATATTTAATAAAATAACATTTTTAATTTTGTTAAAATAAAATTAAAATATTTCTTTTTTATTCTAAATATAATTTTTTATTATTAATAAATGCCTATATATATTTTTTAAACTTCAACTTATTATACTTTTTAGTGTTAAAAAGTATTATAATGTATTCTTCATGATTAATAACGCATAAAGCTGGTAATGTGTCTCGTCCTATCCCATTTTGTCTCGTCCTATTTTTAATCGTAAAAAATGAAAGACGGTAAGCCCGCTTGAAAATTAATAGGTCTGATTTATCCTACATAACTATGGTTTTTGGCCAGCCCCCATATAAATCTAAAAATATTGAAAAAAAAATTTAAAAAAAAATCATTATTTTTAATCTCAAACTTAAGTATTTTATAAAAATAAAGATTTACAACAATTATATTTACTATTTAAAGTAAAAAAACATACTATCAAAAACTATATTAAAATAACAATGAAATAAATTCTAAATTTATACTTATAAATATATGATATTGATGAATTAATAAATAAAAATATTTAGTTATATTTAATGCATAGTCTGCGTGAGTGACGAACTTAAATAACTTTATTCGTTTCATATTTCTTTTACAACAAAGTGTGATCCTCCCTATGAGAAATTGTTTTGATTTTTTTTTTATCTCTTTATAAAATTCTTGTTAATTTTAGTTAATATATATAATGAATATTGAGAATTTTCTTTTTCTATCTCTTGTGAAAATAGAAGAATCCAAAAGTTTAGTTTTAAACATTAAAACATCACTATTATTATTATTATTATTATTATTATTATTATTATTATTATTATTCTCTATATAATCATTTTATATAATTTTAAAAAAATATTATAATTACAAACAAATTTAATGATACTAAATAAATTAATCATTATGTAAATCTGTTGTCAATATTTTATATTTAATGATGGAAGAAATATGTAATTTAAACGTGTCGAACACTTACAAATTATGTTTAAAAATTTATTTTTCAATTTTATAAATTATTTTTCTTTAATATTATTTTATATAATTTAACTATTATTTTTAATATAAGTTCACTTTTATTTTAACTGAGCGTTTAGCTTTACCTGTTGTGGCGATAACTTATGTAGTGAAAAAAAAAAAAAAAAATTGTGTTTTATTTCTACCATATTATATATATATAAACAGGTCGGACCAAGCGTGGTAGAAAAAGAAAATTCAAACTTTGAAGTAGTATATTGAGGGTTTAATAATTAATTTGAATTTAAAACATTACTTTATATTTAATAATACTTTTTTCATAAAATATGTGTTGGAGTTGAATAAGATTATTGTGACGGCTAATTGGATTCCTAGTTAAGTTATAATAAGTTGAATTAAAAAAATAGTATAGTTGATGCTGAATAGTGTTACTTACTTGACTTTAGCAAAACGTGTTTGTTTCTTTTCAATGTGCTTTCTCGTCCGTGTGGCAAGGTGGCCAAGTGTGTGTTGAGTTGACTTTTATTTATTTAATGTTAGTAGAAGAAGTTAGACGGTAACGATAAATTAATGATACAAAAGTCAAACCTGTTATTTTGGTTTGATTAGTAATAGTAGTAGTTACTTGCTTCTTTGTCTTTTGTGTATGCTTTTTTTCTTCCTCAGTTCTCATCTTCGTTTTGCGAGAAAGGGCATGTCGTTTTGTACGTCAACCTCAGAGTACACATCCGTTCCGTTACCGTTATTTATCGCTCTTCAGTGCCCACCCTGGCGGCTCTCTCTTCAAAAAGTTATTAGAAAGATAAACTTCATCTATGTTGAGAAAGAAGGTGGATTATATTTTATGTCTACTTAATTGAATCTACTGTTTTATATATTTTAATTTAAAAATATTTTTTCCTAATTCGAATTAATATTCTGTTAATATTATTTATCTTCAAATATATATGCATGTATAATAATCTATACACCATAAATATAATTTTATATTTATTTAGTTATATATAATTTTTAAGATTGATATATTGTATAAATAAACCATATTAGTTTATTTCGTTAAATTATTTTCAATTTAATACCCACTCGTGTAATTTATAGAATAAATTTAATATAAGGATATATAATATGATGAAATTATTTTAGAGATATCAAAATTAATCCTCTCTTCTCACCTCATCATAAAAATATTTTAGTAAATAATTTAAATTTTAAATTCTTTTAAGATAAACTATCACTTCAAGAAAATCATTAAATAAATAATTTTAAATACCAAAATAATTAGTTACTATTTGATTAAATTAGAGTTTTTTTATCAACTAGTTTGTATTATTAATAAAAATCCATAAAATGATTTCTAAAATGGTATTTAACCATTAGCTACCAAGGTTTTAGCTACTTACTACTTTATATATAAAATTAGTCTTTATTTGTCTTTTAGAAACTAATTTAAAATCTAAAATATTAATAACTAAAACTTAAATAACTAATTTAAATACAAATTTAGAAACTATTTTATAAATTTTTATTAATAAAGAAACCACTTTAGTTAGGAATAATTTTTAGTCTCTAAATTACTATCAAATTTATTTAATATAGTGATTAATTATTTTTTGTCTTTAAATTTAGTTACTATTTAATAATTTTTTTTAGTGTATTTAAATTATTGAAGAACTTGTCTTTATGAAAAAAAAAAAATTTATCTCGCGAGAGAGTTACTTTTTATATGATTTTTTTTTTAAGGAAACAAGTTCTTGAAGGTAATCTCATATATATCATCAGAAAAGTCATTAAAAGAAAATAAGAGAACAGAAATTATAATTATCGGCCATAAATTATAGTTCTTGAAACAGTTTAAAATAGATTTGAATAACTTTTTTCACCCTTTTAGAGAAAAATAAGAAATAAAACATAATAAAAATATATCATCTAATATCTTATAGTATAATTTTATTGAAGAAAAAGGAAATCACACATATAAAAGTAATTTAAGTATCTAAAATAATTGAGTTGAATTAGTGTATATTTAAATAAATATTTCAATCAAAATTTTGACTTGAATAAAAATTAAGACTTTGGAGGAAACTTTTTTATAAACACTCTCAGAAAAGTCTATTTATGGATTGTGTAATTTGCATGTTTATGAGTTATATAATTTGATTACGTAATTGTAAGTTTACTTTATAACAATAAATATTATTTAATTATGGTAATTGTTTTTAAGTTATTATAATTACTAACTCTAAGAAATACATAAATTCACGTTGCCTGACATTCAATGTTAAGTATATACACAAAATTTATGTCAGTATATGTTGTTATATACCATTTTTTTATAAATCTTTCAATATTGAAGGTAATGGTAATAAAAAAACTTCTTAATGAAAAAAAACTTAACAAACTTAAAATAATCATTAACTAAGTTCTATTAACACGTTACAAATTTTTCAAGTTGATGAGGGAAAAAAAAAAGGTTGTAAAAACCATATACAACAAAAAACCGAGTTTCCATTTTAGTCCTATATGATTTTTTTTATCGATAATAAAAAATAAATAAATATGAGTCACTTTAGGGGTGATTCACCCTTATACATAATGACAAACTTAATCACTCTTAGTAGATATAATCTCATATATGGCTATACAAGACACTCCTAATTTAACCAAGAGAAAGTCACTTTAAAAACGCGAAAGTAACTTGGATGAAACCCAAGACCAAGTTTTTAATTGGATCAATGCGAAATTTTCCAGTACATCCACTACAAGAAAATAATGAAATAGAAACCCATTTTTAGATACCAAAATAATTAGTTGCAATAGTAACTAAAATAAAGACCATTTTAGAAACTAAAAAAAAATTGGTTTCTAAATTAGTTTTTAAATAGTTTCTAAATTGATATCTAATTAGCAACCAAGGTTTTAGAGATCAAATTTAGAAACTAAATAATTGGTAGTTAAAACCTTGGTTGATAATTAGATACCAATTTAAAAACTATTTAACAATAATAGAAACTAATTTAGAAACCAATCTTTTTTTTAGTTCCTAAAATGGTCTCTAATTTAGTTACTATTGCAACTAATTATTTTGGTTTCTATTTCATTATTGTCTTGTAGTGATCTACTACTCCCCTTAAAGATAACCCTATTTTTGTGCCTCCAAACCTCATTAACTCCTACGATCCAAATCCCTCCTCAAACCTCATCCACCGAAGTCAGCGCATTGCTCATCCTAAACTGGAAAAAGTTTAACAATGAGACATTATGAAACACACCTTGCACACACAACCATACACAACAATGGTTTCACAATAACCAAACAAATTTGCACTCAAAGAACAAATGTGTACTAGTCTCCTCCTATATCGCGCACATGATTCAACACAAAACTATCAACCATCAAAATGTTCATCTACGCATAGATTTTATGTAGTGTATGTTTTCATCTCTCCATTGCCACTCATCTTCCTTATTTTGGATAAGGTTAACAAATTTTTCAAGTAATAAAATGAAATTTCCATGTATTTTCAAACTTCCTAAAATTACAAAATAGCTACCTGAAAAATACTCTAAATACACATTTTTCCATTATATCCTCCTATTTTCAAGCAACAATAATAACGCAATTCCTCACAGAAAACGCTAAACTTATTAATATTTTCAACTATTTTTTAATAGTTTTCGATCTATTTGAAGATTATGAATTTTCCTTTTTTATTTTACTATTATTGCATCTTTATCACGAACTATTTTACAACAACACCATTTTGCAATCCACCCCTTTTTTAAAGTTACTGTTATTTTTTAGCAAGCAAAAATTTTCTTCCAATTTCAAATCAGTATAAAATAACAAAAATACATTACAACCAACTTACCTTTTACTTAGAACATTCCCAAGAGTATTTTTGTAGATTATTAATAGCAGTGTTGTTGTTTTCAACACAATCACATGTACTGTTGCATATAAAAGTAGCACACAGACTTCTACTTCCAGCACCAGGAGAGGAGATCATGAATAAAACCCTACACCACTATTTATTGACAGATTCTCTCTCTTATGACAATGCAAGAGGATGAAAAGTAAGACAATGTTTCAATAACTTAAAGCCAAAAGGGAGAATTATTCTTATACCTGGTAACCTAAGCCTCTAAAAGGAACAAAAAGGAAACTTTATCAAACCGTGTAAAAGTCAACCATCTTTTTCCCATCTTTTAATTCTCAACTCACACATCATCAATAATAATACCATATTTTGTATTATATAAATTACATTTTCATCAATTACTATAAGAGAAATTATTGATATGTTTTTTTTAAATGAGACTAAATTGAAATTTTAATAATAATGGAATGAAATTAAAAAATAAAATAAATTGTTAAATTCATTAAAAATAAGTTAAAAATAAAAAATTTAAAAAGTTAATATTAGGAATTTTTAAAAAAATAAATAAATCGTATGTACTAATAAAATAAAATAATAAACCGTCCAATTGTTGGTGGTGAAGTTAGAAAATGAGGCTTTTTTTTCTATGCTTTTGTTTTCTTTTGTCAACAACAATAAAATATAAAATTATAAACCGTCCAATTGAAGCAGAGAAATCTATTTAAATCCAAAATAGTTATTAAAAACTACTTCAAAATTGTGAAAGTGAATAGAGAAATTGGAATAAATTTATAAAAAAGAGTAAATAAATTATTCTTTTATGCAAATAGTATTAAATAAACTGTGCCTATTGCTAGATGAATCTCTTAAGTATCTAGGTGATTTCCAAAGTCCAACCTTTCAACGTGAATTTTTAATTGCTGTGATGTTTAAGAGTAATTACATTCTTAAGGACCGAATTTAAGATTTTTAACTCGAGTTATAATATTTTTTACCAAATATCCCATGTGTTGGGTACTTTTAATTTCCAGAATTGATAAAATATAATAATAATTATTATGAAAGCATATCTTACGAGGGTTTTCTTTTTAATATGTGATTTTATGATGGCTTCAAGCAATTTATTAAATGGGAAGTGTATTGGAAGTAAAATTTATTAAATATTTAAGTTGTTAGAGTTAGATACTTTTTACGTTATAAAAGAATAGTAATAATTTATTATGCAAAATGACTTCCATAGCTTCTATACAGAGAAAATAGGGTTTTTGACTATGATGGGGTTATTTTTTTTGTTTTTTACCAAAATGGGGTCCGTTTAAAAAAAATACAAATTTAGACAAGTCGTGCTAATTCGGCACGACTTCATATGCACAAATCGTCCCAATTAGACACGACTCTACCATGTCATACTGAACCAAGTTGGCACGACTTCTGCCCTGTCATACTGAAGTCGTGCCAACTTGGCACGACTTCTGCCATGTCATAATTTTTTTTTTTTAATTTTATTGTTTATATATTGAGCCACAAATGTCGTTATTTAAAAGGCCCCAATATACAATCTGCACAATATTTTAAAGGCTTATGAGGTCCAATTTAATCTAGTTCGAAATCAGGATTATTAGTCTACTTACACAAGACCAAATTTCTTACCTGACCCCATCATGCGTCGACATCAATCAAGAATACCTAGCACTCAACGCATTCGTAACGAAATGGATGATTCAATTCCAAATAAGCCAAAAAAATGTTCATATTATAAAACGAAAGGTCACAATAGAAGCAATTGTCCGCACAAACAAGCTTAATAATAAAATTCAATTCAAGTTTGATTATTAATTTTCTCATTTTCTTTATTTATGTATTTATTCATTCATAACACTCTTAGAACATTCATTTTCTTTATCTATGTATTTATTCATTCAATTCTTCAAACTTGATCCATACACAATTATCCAATTTTTTGTTCATTAAAACTAACACTCTTAGAAAATTAAGTATCAAATTAATTTTTAACATTACATAACTTACTACCCAATATATAAACAATAAAATTAAAAAAAATAAAAATATGACGTGGCAAAAGTCGTGCCAACTTGGCACGACTTCAGTATGACAGGGCAAAGTCGTGTCTAATTGGGACGATTTGTGCAAATGAAGTCGTACAGAATTGGCACGACTTGCCTAAATTTGTAATTTTTTTTAAACGGACCCCATTTTAGTAAAAAGCAAAAAAAAATAACCCAATGATGGTAAAAAACCTGAGAAAAGAACATCATACATTATTAAGATGAATTGAAAAGAAACAAAACAAAGGGATCATTCATACACACTCGTACTAAAGAAAATGGGTTAAGTGCGTTGGAATGATTCTAACCCGCGTCTTGATAAAAAAAAAAACAGGGGAAAAAATAGTTGTTTGCTTGCTCTCTGTTTCATTCTTCTAATTTGGTTTAATACTGGAATTGCCTGTTGTTGCTTTCTTTGTTCTAGTTTACGTCTTCATTTTGGTTCTTTTCAGATACTTTATCGGGAAATTTTTTCTGACCCCTTCTCAATCTAAATGTCTTAATCGATAAAGATGTCTGAATATGTAATTAATCACAAGTTCAAGCTTTTTAAACAATATTACATAACAAAACTGTTGTTAATTCTGGCTATTGGTAGATCTGTGTTGGGGGCTTATTGTTTCTTGAGGGTGGATCTACCAGGATCTATAGAGGAATAATATTTTTTTAATTAATCCCTTTTTGTAATTTTACTTCCTCGTGTCGAAATTTATTGTAAAAAAACCCTTTTATTAAAGCAAAGGATAAAATTATATACTTATTTTATATTTAATATTATTATTTAAAAATGATAAAGTGAGACATTTATTTATTTATTATTAAAAAAATATAAATGTTCACAAGCTTCTTCCTTATTCTCTTTGAAATTCTCTCATAAATCATTAATGCCAATTAATTAGCGTAATACTAACTAGTATGGACATGGATTATGGTAGCAGGAGTAAGAAAGGCTTGCAGTTTCGAAGTGTGAAGCGGATTGAAGTTGGAGGGTCTAAGACCTGGATGTCTGTCACGTTTTCTTTTGAGGAAGCCATAGCAGAACCGAAGGATCTAAGCTGAAATATGTGGTGAGAAGTATGCTATGGTAAGGGCAGGATGATGGAGGTTTTATGGTGTAACATGGTTGAATTTAAGTGCTGGACCTTAATCCTGGCTTGGTTGTTGTTATGTTCGACTTCAATGCTTGGAAGCTTTAAGAATACCACAGGCACGGTGTAGTTGGATTGGTGGCAATCTGCTGCTATGTAGGGGTGTGGCATATTATATAGGTGTTGGTTCTATGTGATGTTTTCATGCA
>Ga0123342_1006376_pt1 | contig 16417 bp, 4 predicted proteins | sample Turbeawhitnodule_FD_89960 | JGI IMG/M metagenome (GOLD analysis project Ga0123342, IMG submission 89960) | Root nodule microbial communities of legume samples collected from Mexico - Turtle bean Mexico white nodule | ecosystem: Host-associated > Plants > Roots > Nodule | place: Mexico: Nepantla... | reverse complement strand
TACCTCTATTTAAAGGGGTTTTCCACCTAAAAAATTCTGGTATCATTCTCACTTTACTTGTTACTTTAATTTCTCATAATCTTTGGTTGAAATTATCACGCTTCCGCACACGATATCCCTACAGGTTGGAGATCCCACGTCGACTAGATATTAAAGCTTTTTTTATTGTATATAAGATGGGTATAAAAACCTCAACTTCATGAGCCGATTTTATGAAATTGAGTTAGACATAAATTCGTAATAAATATATCATAACATTTCAAAGTATAAATAAATATAGTCGAAGGTATTTTTTTTCCAAAAAATTCATTGAAAATTTGAGATACAGAAAGTGAGAGTACTGAAGAAGAATTTGTAAACGTGTGGGGTCAATAAGAATCCTGAGAGGAAAAGTAATAAAGTTATTAGGTACATTGAATAATATAACTAAAGTAGTGTGAACATAGGACTCAACAAGACAAGGACACATGCAATCAAAATAACCAAAAAATATATATTCTCATTTCCTTACCTTATAGTCTCGTATTCAAGAACAACAAACAACGTTAATATTATATATTATAAATGGTGTTCAATCAAAAGAGGTGCATTTCTTAAAATTTGAGTTTTGTGAGGAATGATGGTGAATTTGAGTTGTGTGGTCCTTCACCACATGCCTTTTCTTTTACTTTCTTTTTCTCCTATTATCTCTCCTACTTGTTCTTTCTACTTTAGGACAAAAAAGGAAAATACGGAGTTGGAGTTTTACCTCGCATACACATAAGAAGCTATCTAGATATACTAGCACAAAAGCTAAATACTCAATGATAGAAACATATACAATTAATTATAGATACATTTTAAAAAGACAAACAAAAAATAATAAATATCTTTCAATTTATGGACAATGAATAAGTATTTAATATAAGTTTCCAATCAATTGGTGGGAGGAAACGGGGAGAAAGTTGATAATAATCATCTAGATATTTTGACAGGCTATCAATAGTTTTTTTTATTAGTAAATAATAAATAAAATAAAATGAGATACTTCAGGGGTGTCCAAACCCTTATACAAAAAACTTAAAACAAGTTTTTTATTACTTAATCAGCTAAGGATCCAATCGACATTACAACACAATAGTCATAAGGCATACCAGATCTAGGTACAAGAGTCCAACAAATACAATTACATCAACCCACCGAAGAGATTACTCCCTCAAAACATGACACAAAATTCAACAACTAAACAAGATCTTTGTCAGCAAACAGAAATACACCGAATATCCAAGTGTCAAACTCAACAAACCGATCCTACAAGAAGGATACATAAACCAAAAAAACCTGCACGAAGTGCACAACAACTTCCCAAACCAAGATCAAAATCATCAACCTGACCTTGTTAGGTAGAAAAAAGCCAAGAAAACCTGCACAATACACACCACAACTTCCAAACCTGGACAAAAACATTAAACATGAAACACCAAACATTAGTCTCTCAAATACCTCATACAACATTGAGGTTCCAAACACCAGTCTGAATAAGAGAAATCAGTCAATCTTTCCTTTACTGTAACCAAAGACCAAGTCTTCCTTTGTACCACAGTAAAAACCTCAACTAGATCTACTCGCTCATTCTCAACTAGAAGGTCATCAATAGTGACAAGAACTTGTTATTTTCATAGTAGAAAATTGTCCTCCGCAAGCTTTAAGAAGATAGGAGTGGAGAACTGATGCACGAAAATGGTGGTTGTTCCCATGGTGACAGGAGAAGCATTCGTAGTGGACATGGCAGAAGAAATGATCGACAACGAAAAAATATGGCTCTTGATACCATATCATGAATCACACATAGCCATTATAAGAAAATAGAAAAAATACTATTTATGAATATAAAGATGCAGCGAGTGCAGAAAGACAAAGGAGATATATAAATATATCCATGTAGAAAACGGTAATGCAATTATATATCTGCTTTCCTAATCGACAATGACACCAAAAACTTCTTAGATTTTCTTTTAGTGATGCTATCACCCTAATTAAACTTGCCATAAAAAAGATTTACAAAGAGTTAAAGTGAAATGTTTTTAATTTATTATTGAATTATAATGTTAAATAAAAGGAAAATACTATAAAATTAAAAACTAAAGACAGAGGAGATGTTGAAATTGAACTTCACCTATCTTACTCTTCTATTTTCCTATGAATATATACGAATTTCATCATTCAATGTTTTTGAACTCCCAAAAATCATTTTAAATCATTTTTGCTACCAAATTTAGAATCTAAATAATTGGTAGCAAAAACCTTGGTTGTTAATTAAACACCAATTTAGAAACCATTTAACAATAATAGAAACTAATTTAGAAACCAAAATTTTTTTAGTCTCTAAAATGATCTCTAATTTAGTCACTATAGTAACTAATTATTTTTTGTCTCTAAAAATTGGTTTCTATTTCATGATTTTCTTGTAGTGTATCATATAGATTTTCAGTAACATCCACTTATAAAAGGTTAACAAATCATGGAACCAGGAGTGTATATATCTTTGGAATTTAAAGGTTATGTCATCGACTCAGTTTTATGTATGAAAGGCTTTTTTGAATAGGATAGCAACTAAACAAAACATGTACAAAAGGGGTGTTATCTTGAGGGATACATTATGCACCCTATGCGAGAGGGAAGAGGAGTCGACATCACACATTCTAATTTCGTGTAAGGTATTTTTTCAATTTGGAATATGTGCAATAGGTGGCTTGGGATTAGCTCGGTATATCTCACAATGAATTGATTAATCATTTTGAGCAATTGTCCTGCATCTGCTTTAATAAAGAAGGTAATAGTTTATGTAAAAACCTATGGGTTTCAGTGATATGGTGTATTGAAAGCATAGAAACAGGGTCATTTTCAATCAAGCAAAGATAGATTTAGAGAAAATTCTTACCATGGCACAAATCTAATCATGGGCATGGATGAAACACAAGGTAAGGAAAGCTAAATTCTCTTTCTCTGATTGGATTTTATCTCCCCTTATTTGCATTAACATGACAACAAAATAATTTGTTTGGTATACAAGCCTCACCTGCAATATTTGTTTGATTATTCACTTGTTATTGGTGGTTTTGAATTTATTTCCGTTGTATAGGCTATTATAGTCAATAGTTATGGTTTTGCTTTAATATTATGCGCTAGATTATGCTTTATCTTATGTTGACTAAGACGGTGTGGAATGCCCAGGTTGTTTTATGTTGATGCTGCATAATCATTTGGTTTGTTAAGGGTCTACAAGAGCTTGGCAGCACCTTAACAAACCAAACCTATTATATTTACTGCATAGTTATGTAGAAATTGAAGCATAACCTTGCAGGAAGTATTGAAGTTGATGTCACAAGGGTCCACAAGCACCAAGCAATCGGGCAACCAATGAAGGGTGGAAGCAAACTAATCTTGTTTTTACATTGTTGTACAATGCATAATTATGCAGTATTGGCCATTACAAATTGTTGTATTATAGTGTAGGGAGCAATTCTTTGTTTTGGATGCTTGTAGTGATTATGTGGTTGTTAGTTTGATGGAGAAGCGGAGAGGTTGAAAGCTTTTGTATAAGGGTTGAGACACCTTTGAAGTGTTCCCTTTTAATTTAATTAATTTATTCTTTATTGAAAAAAGAAGAAGAAAAGAATGAGTGATCCTTAAAGCATGGGTTTGCTTTGGTGATGGATCTAACAATTTGCCATTTATTGAAACTTAAAGTGGATTTGCATTTGAACCACATAGAGACACACACCAAAAACAAAATGGGTCACATCTACAGTTGTTTGCTTCAGCATCACACCACATCCCATTATTCATTTTCTTGACCCTTATGTTGTTGCATCAGACGATCCACCTTTCTAATGGACTTTCACTACCTCCCAAGGCCAACTATCTTTCATATTTTCTCCTTTTTTATGGAATCTATCAAAATTAAGTGTCTTCACCATCTACATGGAATAGAATATGGGTCTCTTCTTACACTGTGACTACATGATTTTCAACAAAGGAAAATAAAAGATTCTCACCATGCAAAGATTACGAACTCGAAACAATGTTTTACAAACTCATTCACACTTGTTGGTCCTACGGATTCCATCCACAACTAAAGGAGAATTTCATGGCACATTTTGTTGTATTTTAAAATATTGCTTTTATTTATTTATTATATTAATTAAATAATTTTGAGTGTTAGTAAAAATAAATATTTTATTTTAGTCGCTATCAAAATCAGTTTTTGGTTTCACTCCTTCCTTTACATTTCATCTCACTTTACCCCCATTGGTAGTTAAGAAACTTCATTTTATTATTATAAGTAGTATATAGATAAAAAAAATTATATATAGAGTTTTATATTAAGGAAATGAGTATCCATTTTAATATTAATTATATATGATTTATTTATTTTGATTTTTATCTTTTGTAAAAAAATATTTTTACTAGGTACAAGTATACTTATTATGCAGGAAGATGAGAAAGAGACACAAATGTTCATATTGATCGGATATTGAGGATGAGAATGTATATATGTTTACATCACAAAATAGAATATGTAGAGTCAATGTCACACTAACATTGTCTTGATGTCATATTTACTAATAATCTTTTCTTTTTCTATTTGTAAGCCTTTGGATTATTCTTATTTTTAAATAGCTTGTTATATATATAAGTGTGAATTTTTTATATTGTTTGGTTAATATTCATGTTTTTAATTAAGATTTTTTACCTAAATATATCCAATTGATTTAAGAATCTTATAACCAATAGTAAACCCTAGAAAAAATTTAATATATGCATAATCAGGTAAGGTCAAAAGGAACATTTACACATCTTTCATTAATAGTAGTAAAAGCAACACCCTTGCCTAGTTCATGTGTTCGAAACCATAAAATGGTGAGACCTACCTTAGAGGAAGTAATGGTATAATTGCATGCCCAACAAGCTCAAAACTGAGTTATGTTAGGCAAAACAAAAAAATTAGTTCAGAACTGAGAACCATGAAAATATTTGATAGAGAAATCATGGTTGAACCTCCATGAGACTTTCAACCCTGCAAAGGAGGTCACACTACTCTAATTTCCTACAACTTCATCCTTCCTTTAAAGAATTCCTTTGACGAAACTCAAGAACACATACAACATGTCAAAAGCTTATGAGCCTAAATGTTAACTATGTGAGGCAATAATGCACATTGCAATGCAAGATGATTGTGTCTGTCACAAATTTTAGGAAATGTTATGAAACATTTATGATAACAATGGATCACCTAAAGAATTTTTGTGTAATCAAGTTATTCAATGAAGATTATGAAGGCATGACCCTCCACGAGGACAATCATGTGCAGTGGTAAATCTTAGACCAACAATTTTGAGGGAGCAAATAATTTACCAATAGGGTCCGCACGACTAAGACTCTGATTCAGTACGCGGTTTAGATTTCGTTTCAGACCGACTAACATGACTAACAACGAGACTGATTAATGATTCAGCATTTGTTAATCTTCTTTTATTATTAGGTCCATTAACGACAATGGACTCACAATAATTATATAAATAAGCACAAATTCTAAAAGATCATGTACGCAATCATCTAATATTAAATATTGAGTATCGAATGTCGAGTGTCGAGTGTCAAAGTTGACTTGAGCGTCGAAGTACCTTTTACAGGTACCATAGAGAATGAGGTGTAGACCGACCAACCGAATAGTGTTTTATCGTCCACTTGATTTCAATCTCGTTTGAAAATAAATAATATACTCAAACTAAACGTAATTTTAATAAATATATATATATATATAATGTACATGAAATATACTAGAGTTCATTGATCGCATTGACCCTTGCTTACCTTCAAAAGTAGTAGGTTTGACACAGGGTTGGAAAGGCCAAGGTTATCTCTTCTCCTTATAAGCTTTGTCACTGATCTTGTGGTAATATCCACCAGTATGATAGGTATAAAGTTTTATAAAGTCATTGTTGACCAAGAAGCTCTACCAATGTTTTATATTAGGATGCCTATGGGTTGAAAATTTGTAAAGACGTGTTGTAACCTCTTCGCCAGACCCATTGCTTCCGTAACTTTTTTTTTCATGAGTCAGTGGTGGGTGTTAATGATTAAGAAAGGTACGTACAATTATTCCATATCATTGTTGTTCACATGTAAAGTAAGAATAGTACAATACACATCCACATGTAAGAGAAACATAAACTCGTTTATACGAACTTCTGACCAATAAAAAATGAAGGTACATAAAATTATACATATTACTCATTTGGGAATGCAACGTCCACCTGTAATATATCATTTGGTCCTCCCACTTTGAACAACCTTTGCAGTTTCCACTGTGCATCTAAAACAAAAGTACATGACCTACAACGGAAAAATCAATGGGAAGCATTAATGTGAATGAGGAGATATAAAGAAAGTATGCATTCTCTTAAATAATTTTCAACTTCTTATAAATCGATGATGGTACTCTTCTCCCATACGCTTAATCATGTATTTTTAAGAAAAGCAATGAACTATTCAGATTTTAAAACATTATTTGAAACACAATGTTCTATGTGCTGCTTTTCCGTCACCTAACGTGGATCATATTTTGTCAGTTTTTTACGTTGTTCCTCTGAAATGAAAAGCACGTTTGGGCGAATGTCCCTATTCACTTCTTCCCTGGACCATTTCTGTTTCTCTTTTTTCTTTTTGGGCTTTTGCCCCCTGTAATCTTCCAAATTACTTCAATAATACTACAACTATAACACCACCTTCAAATTGTAATCTGCTGCACCTGTTCAAGAAATAACCATTTCTGATTTTTGATGTTCATCAGGTTATGAATCTGAAACCAACATAGAAAAGTACAAACAATGATTTTTGTGTACTAGGATTTTCTTTACAAAAAATCTCAAATCATAGTTTATATACAAAAATTATCTCGCAAAACACTTACCCTTCACCATGTCCCTACCCATATTCATTTATTTTTATTTCTATCTCCTTTAAAAAATGTTGTGGTCCCCAAATTGGAGATTATTATTGTTCTCTTAAAAGATATTAAGATAACTTTTACTTAGTGATTTATACTTGGTTCATTCTTTTTTTTTTTTTATTCTCACTCGGTCAAAAGGACATATATAAAAAGTAATATTTCAATGTTTAATGTTTAAAGTAAATATTTTGTATTTGGTACTCAGTGCAATTAATGTGCGATAATGACATATTTTTTCTTGAAAGTTGTAACTATTTATATTTTAATCATGAATCCAATATTATTAAAGCCAATTAACATTTGGATCATAATTAAAACCGTATTATCTAATGTTTTCATATTGTTTAACTCGTTAAATTTCTTCTGATATTAATGCATTTTGAACATGTGGTCGGTTAAAATCGCGTACTGAAACTTCTGGATTTTGTATATCATTCATATAAAAGAAGCTTCGTTATTAAAGTTCAACATGGATAACGAGCATTAAAAATCATACCATTGTTTGTTAGAGCTTGCATTAGTGGTAGTTTTACCATGATTATTATAGCTTCACAGTATTTTAGAAGTCACAGAGTAACAGTGAATAGAAGGGGAAAATACAAATATTGGTGGGCGATCTTTATCATTCATCTATAGGGAAGGAATCATTCGCAAGAGTTTCATGTAAAATTGACACCACCTCGTTGGAGTTTCTCTCACCATCAACGACACTTTCTTTCCTTTGCTTTTCTCAAAGTCCCACCTTTTATTCTCTTCCATAAGCAAACACATGCACCACATGATCCTTGTCACCGCATAACTCATTGGCACGTGAACGTTTAACAATTCAATATCATCAAAAAATATCAAATGGGACACGAGTCACACGATGCTACACTGTGCAGGACCACGCAAGATAATCTATATTATTATTATTTTATGTGAACTTTGCGAAAATGCTGCTTCTATCTCCTTAATTTTTACTTTGTTTCTGGCCTAGACTATGCTTGTTTGGCCTCCTTTTTCAGCTTCTTTTACTTTCCTTCAAACCCGTTAAGGTTCTTTTCTTCTGCATGAGATACCTCAAACTCAAACTTATTATAGAAAGGTGGATATAGTAACAAAGGAACTGACTACAATTTAAGGGCAGTGGTCACTTTTCCTTCTAGTGTAGAATGTAGAATCCATTTACAGTACTATGGTTGATCAAATAAAACCATGGATCTACTGTGCAAAAGTTTGTTGGTCCTTTTATTTCTCACTCTTTTTCTAACTTCTGGAAAAGCCAGCTAAAGAACTGAATCACAGACCACTCCCATATGCAAGCAGAAAGAAAAAAGAATGCCCAATTTCAATAAATTGCCCATGTGAGTGCTAAAAATAATAAACTCACCTTCCTATAAAAAGGAAACTCTTCTTTTACACCAGCTAATGCATTTTAACAATAAACATGCATTTCTATAGTAGGAAACAAAGATGTTATTGAGTTAGGAATAATGAAGTATGCTGACATTAAAAAATAAAGTATCCTGTATGAGAAAGGATTAGGAGTATGAAAGAAACTACATTGAAATGTGACAATGACAAAATCAGCAGACAATTAACTAATATTTTGATGCAGAAAAGAAAACTAGGTAGAAAACAAGAAACAGGCCAAGAAAAAGAAAAGAGAGAAATTATATTAGGCTATGATATGACCAAAGTAAGATGGTAGATTTGTTAAACTAAACAAAATAATTGACATAGCAGGAATAATAGATCTTATGATAAACTGTGTATATTATAGACAAACATAAATTGACTGCCCTAGAGGGTTAATAGAAGCTATTATTCTACTTTCCTAGTTCCCACTGCTTTACTTTAAGATTCTCTATAGTATAACAAAATTTCTGAAGACGATGTAGATATTTGGCTCTTCTATATGTATCATGCCTATGGACTATGTTAATTGCAATTCTCCATATCACGATGTCTGTATGGGGTTGGATGCTTTGGAAAACAATGCAATCAACTTTTCCTTGGTCAGCTGATCAGGTCCCTGAGATTTAACTACAAATGTATGGAAAACAGTATCATTTGCAGCAGTAAGTTTTGAATCAACAACACCAATCTCTGCCTCTTTGAAAGTTTGGATGACTTTTGAAACTGGATGAACATCAATAGGGCAGCTCACCTTTACTACCACCCCATCTTGTGCAGCTTGAACATCCACATCAGGAGCTCCATTACTATGATTTTCTGCTCTTGCATTGGCTTCCACTGCTGATCCATCCATAGAGGTGCTTCCAAATCTCTCTCTCTCAGACTCCATGGTCTTGAGTTTCGCTTGAAGTTCATTGATGTAAGCAATAGCATCACCCAATAGTGATGCCTTGTCCATCTTGGAGATATTTGGAACAACAGCACGCAGCGCATAGAACCGCTGGTTCAGCTTCTCCCGCCTTTGCCTCTCTGCCTCCACATGATTGAGGGGTTCCTCCCTTCCATTAGCTGGCTTCCTTCCCCGCTTCCTCGGCCTCCTGTCATCAGCAACACTCACTCTCTCCTCCTTGCACGAGGCCTCAACATCAGAAATCTCAGATTCAGCAATGATTGATCTCCCTGAAGCCCTTGAAGTGGCTCCCCTTGAAGTGGCTCCTGAGAAATCAATTTGCATCTGAACCGGCCGTTGCTGCTGATAATTGTTATGCACAAAATCATGCCTTGTGCCATTGGCCAGCTCAGGCACAGGCACAGACAATGTACCGGAGCTGGCCAACCTACGAGCATGCATTTCAGGAGGAGCAACCTGCCTCACAACTTGACCGGTCCCCCAATTAGAAGTATGGATACCATTCGGAAAACCAATAGTATTCCCATTGGGATGACCTCCCCACGCCCTGGGCCTCTCCTCCATTTTCCTCACAGCAAGTTTCTCCCTGAATTGAGTCACACTGTTCAAATCCTGCCCAAAAATCTTTGGAACTCCAATTCCTTCAACTCTATTATTACCATTACTGCTGTTATTGTTATCCTTATCCCCAATTGGCACACTAGAAAAAGGGGCATCTGCATTCTCTTCTCTCTTCTCACTCACCAAATCCAATGGTGCAATTGGCTTGACCCTGGGAGGGACCAATGATGCCTGTGAAGAAAACACAGACTTCAAAGCCTGCAAAAGCTCAAAACTCTCACCCACCATCCTCACAGACCCCATCTCCACCACCCCCATATCAGTAGGCACTAAAACAACAGTCTGAATTCCAGCAGATTTGGCCAAGAAAGACCTCACACAGTAATCAAAACTAGATTTGAACACATCCGAGAGCCACAAATGCTTCCCAGAAGCAAAGCACTTACCTGGACCCCCTAGTCCACGGGGAAAAGAGAAGTACATGGAAGCAAGAAAGAACATCTCGGTGTCAGTAACACGGTCCAACCCAAAAGCATAATTGTCCTCGTCAGAACCCCCAAAAGTCATGTGCAGCTTCTGCAACACCCTCTTCCTCATCCCCTGCACCTTCTCGTCATCAGCAACAACCCCTCTACCTTTCCCTCTCACTTCTCCACCCTCTTCTCCCTCCCTCGGTTCCCTACAACACCCATCTCCCCACCCCAAAACCCAATCCCCAAACTTGGACTGCGAAATTTGCCAGAAGATCGCGTAGTTCCAACTGAAGTTCGACGCGTTAGGACGCTCCACGAGATCCGAAAGCTTGTTCTGCAGATTCTCGCCGCTCCCAAACGCCATTAACAGATTCTCATTAGAAACCGAATTCGCCACCAAGTAATCAAACGCACCGCGACCCAAAACCTCCACCACCGTCGCTTTCTCTTCCTCATTCCACACCCCTCCCAACCCCACCTCAATCTTCATCCCCGAAACCCAACAAAATCTCAACTTTCTCAAAACCAAATCCAGAAACCTCAGATCTCGCAGAATTTCAACCTGGGGCTCCGGAAAATAAAAAAAACCTAAAAAAATGCCCAAAGGGGTAACAACTCAACAAGGGACAACATTACGAGTACACCCAGTGTTCAAGTTACCAAAAGGGTGTCTGTGTCTCTGAGGAAAAACATGTTTATGTCCAAGTTTCACCAAATAATAAAAAAAAAAAGGAAGAGATAAAAAGGATTTTTCAGTTTTCTCAGTGAAACTATTCCTAAAACGAAACAGCGAACAAGAAAAAAAAAAAGGCTTCAGAGTTTGGGAGAAAGAGAGAAGTGTGTGAATGAACAATGAACAAATAACAATGCGGCTTACGTTCTCTAACTCCGAACTCACTCTCTCTTTCTTTCTTCCTAAGTTGTAACTGCAAAGTGCGAAACAAACCAACCAGGGTTAAAGTTTAACCAGGGTTACTTGGTTGGAAGTTGAGAGGTAGTGGTTTTGGTTGTTTGCTCCTATCTATCTACTAGTCTTGTACTGAAGCCTGCAAATACACTAAAATAAATATATTAAATAAACTCATAGTAATTAATGTTTGATATAAATAAAAAATGTATATTTAAATTAGCATGTGTGGTAATAAATGAGAGAAAGAGATAATGGAAGAAACAAAATAGTGTGTAAGTAGATAAAGACAAGTTAACCTTAGAGTTTAAGGGAGTATATGAAATTCGTGATACTCGTGCTCAACAGTGACAAGCAATAGCAATAGCTTCTCACATGTGACTCACAGTTATGAATCTGAATGGCTGAATTTCGTGTTTCTGTGTGTCCATGTTAAAACATGGAATTGGTTGGTTTGGTGCTGTCTTTTCTCACTCTCATGCCAAAAATCATTGCTCAACTTTATTTCCTTTTGCTCAATCAAAACATCAAACACTACCAACTGCTCTTTTAAATACTGGCAAAAATCCACACTCTATCTCACTTCTGCATTATTTTGTCTTTTATTTACTCTCTCCAAACTAAACTCATCAAATCTGTCATCACATTCAGGGAAAATACCTTCTCTGATCTCACACTGCATTGGTCTTTCTAAAATCTTGGGACATTCAGAGCCAAACTTTATTCTCCAGATCTCTTGTTCATAGAAGAAAATGAAAAAGAAAACAGATTTTTTGGGAAATAAATGAATATTTACTTGATGTTTACTTTGTCAAACATTGAGCTAATCAATAAAAAACAACTTGTGAGAAGATATAATGCAGTGGATACAGGTATTAATAACTGCCTTATTAATGCTTTATTTATGGTGAATTACTATAGTTTGTTAATTACAATTATGTATGGTGTGAATATAAGTTGGATGTGCAATGCATAATAAATATATCATTAATAACTAATTAATTTATGTTTTTCTTGGAAATTTTGAATTTTTTAGTATTTTGGAAAATTGCATTCAATAAGAATCTATTTGATATTTTAGAAACATATATATAAACGTATTTAATACTTTTAGTAAGAATGTGATATAAATGAAATAGAAATATGAAGTAAATATGTTGGTTATGTTAATTTTTTTATCCAATTGAGTTAGTCTCATGGACTAAAATGTTTATTTCTCAAATTTGGAAAAGTTATATATTTTAAATATAAGATACCAAAGGTGAGCATTACCCTGTTTTGATAGACTAAAAAACATTTAAATTCTAAAATCAATAATTCTCTTCCATGGAAAATAAAATAAAACAATATGTATAAATTTAGATGTAATCTTTTTCATATTTGTATGTTATTATCTTATTAAAATTAACATTTTCATGCATGTGATCCAAAGAAACTACAAATTTTAATTAAGGAATAATATTAAAATGCTTAAAGAATACTTTCTTTTTTCTCTCATAGGATAGATTTGAGCATAACTAAATTTGAATATCTCAAAAAAATGTTGATTTAATTTAATTTCATGTGATAAGTAAATCAAATGAACATGATAAGGGGATTAGTATTTTCTTCATCTTAAAAGTAAAAAATAATAATATAATCTATAACAGTATATATAAACAGATCTCTCTTTAGTTTTTTAAATTTTATCCTTTATAATACTAAATTATACTAAATTTAACAAATATTTTTAAACAGAAAAATTGAATTTTAAAAACTTTAAAGAAATTTGAATTTAAAAAGAAAAAAAAACAATTTCTTATAATTTTATCCTTTAAATAACTACTTTTTAAAATTTAAATAGTTCTTCACAATAAAAAATCACCTATACAATAAAAAAATTAAATACAACAAAATTTATTTATTTTTTCATAAATATGATTTTTCAATTCTAAAATGGTGAATTTTCCTTTAAATATAAAATTAAACAATTTTTAAAAACACAAACACGTTATAAAAATATTTGGAAATATATAATTTTTATTTTAAAATAAATAAATTTCCAAATAAATGTTTTAAACATTAATTCTTTATCTATATTCGTGTTTTGAAACACTACTAATTTTTTTTCATAAATATTTAAAAATTTAACTATTTAAAAAATCTAAGAAATCACCCCAGTTACATTGAAAACGTCATTTATTGGCAACTAATTAAAATTAACTTGTAATCAGTGTGAACCTTTGTTAACGGACTTCACTGTGCCAGAAATAAAAGTGAGGTTTTTATTACAAATATTTAAAACACTTAATTAAAAAACTCCATTTAATTTCTGAAAGAGTTATAAATAAATATAAGAAGACAAAAAAAAAATAGAAATCACTGAAAAAAATTAATTGAATTTGTTCAGACGTTAAAGGGATACAGATAAAATAAGATATGAGAGAGGAAATAAATGATATCATATGAAATTGATAAAAAAGATATTACTTTCAAAATATATATGATACTATATAATTTTAGAATTATTCTAATTTTTTTTATGTGAAACTTATATTTTAAGAAAAAAAATATTTATTTTTCTAAATATAATTTGATGGAGAATTACTATGGCATAAAAAAAATATATGGTTCACGCATGGTTATGTTTATTTCACTTTTTTTTTTTTATCATGATACGGTAACACGACAAGGTTAATATAATGATGAAGAAAGTTGAAGAGAGGGTAGAAATTGCAAAGAAACATTATTATTAATAATTAATTTGTGGAATCATAAAGTTGAAAGCTATCCAGAAAAGGATTCATAGGAACCAAACATATTTGTTGTGTTTGAGGTTCCAAGTTTAATTACTTTGCTAAAGATAAACCACTACCTTATCCTCTTCCACCTTTATGGTGGACCTAATTTGGAGTGGAACATAAGACAACAAAATTCAAAATATAAACCCATATAATAAATATCAAATAACCTAAATCAATTTTACTAATTCCATTTTTAATATTTATAGTTTATAACTATATAACTCAAATTTATAATTTATAATAATTAATTTTCTTACTTGATATATAAATATATGTTCTGGCAACACAATTTTGTTTATAAAATACCCATAAAAAAAACTAAGACTATCTTTAAGTTAGTGATGAGAGAGTATTTCTACCAGTTTACAAAAATTAAAGATTTTCCGTTTTACAAAATATTTTTCTTCTTCTTTTCCTAATCATCATTTATGTGCATTAAATAAAAAATTGAGTTATCATAAGTTTTTTAAACAATGGTATTAATGTCATTTATTATTTTGCACTCATAGTCATGGTTGGAGAATGAAAGCCTTCATCTATCAAATCAATTTGTAGTTTCCTCCTCAATCATCAATGAAGAAAATATCTCTAATCAATCAACTTCTTCCAAATTTTAGCTTCCAATGTGAATTATTAGCACATGAATTTTTAATAGTGAAAACATTAGATTTTCAAAAGAAAATCTATTTGAAATTTCAAAATATAAAATTCTTACATCTCTAAAGATATTATATTAATTTACCACATCATCTCCCTTATATAAATAGATAGATGATCATAAAAAAAAAACTAATTACACATGTGATATTAGTAAATTATCTTATTAATTTTTTTAATTATCCATGATATTCCGCGTTATTTTACCACATTTTTTAATATAGAGAAATTTATTTCCATCATAAATTATACTTAATTCACCTCAATGTCCATTTAGCACTACTTGACTATTTTAAAAGACTTTTATACTAAGTATATCTTGCTAAAAATTAAAATATTATTTATTATAAAATCATTTGGTCTGTCAACCTTAATTGCATATGACAAGTTAATTCTTTACACTGAATTTATATGAACATTAGTATAAAAAAAATCAAAAGATATATTTTCAGTAAAACAATATTGTTAAAATCACTATTTTTTACTAAATGATGTATCATTCATCGCAATAGCTTCCATTAATTATAAAATAACTTTTAAAAGGTATAAAAATAAGAAATAAATGATTCCTGTCCCACAATAACTACAATTTGAATTAAAAAAAAGAGTAAAAGATAGTTTAACTTTTTGAGAAAAAAAAATATTTTTTTATTCTTAATTTAACTCAAAATTAATTAGTCTTTCTATCCAATGACACTGATATTATTTTAATAAAATGATTAAAATTAATTTTGAGAACAAAAGGAGTATATTATTTTTATCAGCATTGTTTTTTATTAGTAACAAAAGGGGTAAATTAAATCCTAAGAAATCAACTTTGTTCAGTAAGTGGTAATTTAAAGCCTTTAAAAAATAACCAATAGAATCTTAAATTAATTATATCTCTATGAAAACTGAGACAAGAAAGTGTGTCAGACGTGAATTTAAAATGCGGGTCTTAAATAAAATATTTAGAAATTAATATTTATAATTTGACATTTTTTTCATTCTTAACAAAGGCGCGTGAAAGGTGTTAACATTGTTATTGGCGCGGGTCATGTCACGCGTTTTTGGTAGCTTTCCATGGATGCGACTTGGTCTGAATACAAACACGTTTTTACACATCACACGCGTTTCACGTTTGGGTTACACGTGTTGCAATATGGTGCAGTTAGGTCCACTTTGAGACTAAGGATGCACGTGAAGGTCACGTGAAGGAGGTTGAAGTTGGAGGGGGAACACGTGAAGAGCAACTGCACTAATGAGTATAATAATTTACACTTTTCCTTTTTGGCATTTTATGGCTACAAATTCTCCTTCTTATCAATCCACCGCTGCAACGTTTTTCTTTATTTATTATTTTATATAATCGTGTCTCAATTTGTAAGTTTCTTATACATTTAAATCTTCCAAATACATATTTTAATTAATATAATAAATTGTGATTATTTAATTAATATAATGTATTTTAATATATAACTAAATTATTTTTATTATTTTAATATTTATTATCATTATTATCATTACTAGCGGGAACACAGGCACTCAGCATGTGTATCCGCATTTTTCATTTTTACTATTTATATATTTATATAATTTTAATAAATATTAAATTATATGTGAAGATACGTAAATTATCTAAATGCACCATTGATAATAGTTTTATTAAGATTTTATGTTAATTTTTTTATATTTTCATTTTATTGTTTTTGAATATTAAATTTTGATTTAACTTTGGTGTAATCTTGAACT
>Ga0123342_1006375_pt1 | contig 16419 bp, 7 predicted proteins | sample Turbeawhitnodule_FD_89960 | JGI IMG/M metagenome (GOLD analysis project Ga0123342, IMG submission 89960) | Root nodule microbial communities of legume samples collected from Mexico - Turtle bean Mexico white nodule | ecosystem: Host-associated > Plants > Roots > Nodule | place: Mexico: Nepantla... | reverse complement strand
GCTCGCCTTTTTTTCTCTTTCTTTTTCCTTTAAAACTTCAACAGGAAAAAAAAAAACCATGAGTAAATAAAATGTACAAAATTTTAAAAAACATATTACAAAAAAAAAAAAAATAAAAAAATTAAAAAAAAAAAAAAAAAAAAAAAAAAAAAAAAAAAAAAAAAAACTATTTTTGTGTACATTGATATGTAGGTTGCTTCTTCCAGCACCTCCATACCTTCTTGTCTCACACCATAAGTTTTTTGTATTCCAAAAATATCCTTTTTAATATTTCGGATTACATAACCTGAAAGTCTTTTTCTAGATTCATAATTAGCTTCTGGATTATGTAATACAAAAGTCTTTTCTATACATAAGATTTGCTTCTGGATTATGTAATCTGGAAACCTTTTTTTTAGATGTGTGATTAGCTTCCGGATTACATAATCTAGAAGGCTTTTCTAAATATGAGATTGACTTCTGGATTATATAATTCAGAATATATCCGGATTACATAATTCATAACTTATTATTTCAAATTCAAAGAGGTGACAAAAAAAAAGGATAAAACGATATTTTTACATTTAGTATGAGGGTGACACAAGAAATAAAGTATGGAGACGTAGGAAGAAAGAATCAAATATGTATATTGATATTTTTAATGAGATCAACACAAATAACTCGTATTTAGTTTGTAATTTACAAATTGATTGAAAATTGAATCAATAAAAAAATCTCTTTTTTTTCAATTTTTTTGGATCTGGACATGTATACATATTACCAAGATTCGAATGGAAAGAAATATTTAATAAGAATAAAAAAAATTTGAAAATAAGGATATCTGTTAGGAAAAGGTGAAATTTAAAGATATATGAAAAATGAGGTCGAATAGAATTATTGCATAAATTCAAAACTTTTCATTTTTAATATGAAATCTTTTTAAGTGAATGTGTTTTCGGTAGATATATGAATTCTTAATGTTTTGTTTAACGGTTATAATTTAAACTTATATTCGGTGACAATTCATTATATAGAACAACTTCAACGCTCACTAACCCGCTTTGGTACCCTGATTGATAGTGTTAGTAATGATGTTCTTAAGTTGAAGTATTTGTGAAATTTTTATTTTTTTTTTCGACTAAAAAAAAACTAAGGTACATAAATTGTTCAGAAAGAAATCATTAATTTTTTAGTAATTAAGAATTTGGGTCTTATGTACAATGTACCAAAGCTTGCCCCTTCTGTTCTTAATTGTAGTTTTTGTTAACAAAGGACCCGTGAGAGGACGGGTGATGAGTTGGTTGTTGAATTTGTGTGCATAAACAATTATTTAATTTGCTGCTAAATGCATGCAAATCAACTCCACTCCATATTGAGAATATGTAGGGAAAAACCCCACACATAGTCGTACCTCACAACATAAAATATATATATATAGTCTTGACTGAAAAATAAAAATATAACAACTAAAAGCACGTTTTCTACAAAAAAAAATTAAACATAATAAAAGTTTCTTAAAAAATCCGACATGTTTTGGAACTCTTACTATGATTTGAACAGGTTTCTAAAGTCTTGTTGGGCATATTTTGGTAAATTAGCTGTTAGCTATGGTATTCTACATCTCTCGTGGTTTCAAAATAGTCTAGAGAGGTTTTACTTTATTCTTCATCGCTGTTAGTGAATAGTGATTACAGTGGCATGTATTAATACTTTTATTATTTTAATTCTTTTGTTCAGACATTGTCTGATATTATTAGTTTAGAAAAACATATCTCAATATTATTTTTTATCACTTCTAAATTACTAAATCATGTATTTTCTTCAATAATATATATATGTATAATACCAATGAATATACGGTAATAGCATGTATTAAATATACATTTAATAGCGTGTGTTTTTTGGATAATTTTTTTAATTTTTTTAAGAGATTGTATAATAATAATGATTATCAAATATATATCCTAGATTTTTGGATTTTTATTATTTTATTTTAGAGTTTTTCATTTTATTTTCATGTTATAAATTTAAGCTTAAGCTTAAGTTATCCCAAATAATTGATTAAGAAAGAAAGAGCACAACACACAAAAAGTTAACAACGTGATTCAATTTGAGTAGTAACATGTTCAATCTATGTTCATTATTAAAAAAAATTGCTCTCTCAAAGAATTACATTAAATACTTTAGAGGATTACAACTCAATTCACCACAAAAGGATCGTTTAGACAAACCAACTTATATCATGTATTTTACACAAGGTGTTTGCATCATTTAAATGCTAAAATAATTTATTACTTATTATAAAAAAATATATTTCTTTCATAAAAGAAATTATTTTCCTGAATTGAATGTTAAAATATAAAATATTAATTATAAAAAAAAATACAAAGTTTATTTTTGATTTTCAACAACGAAACCACATTTTACATTTAAATGTTAAAATAACTTTTTTAAATTATTACTTATTATATAAATTATTTATATTTCATAAAAAAATCATTTTTCTGAATTGAATGTTAAATTACGAAATATTAATTATAAAAAATTACAAATTAATTTTGTTTTTAACAACAAAATTACATTTTTAATTTAAATATTAAAATTATTTGTTTGATTTATTACTTGTTGTAGAAATTATTTCTATAATATAAAACAAAGTATTTTCCTAAATTCAATGGTAAAATATAAAAAAAAAATCTTCATTAAGAAAACTATATTTTTAATTTAAATGCTAATATAATTTCTTAAATTAATTTATATTTCATCATACGAAGTATTTTATATAATTCAATGTTAAAATACAAAATGTTAAATATAAACTAATACAAATTATGTTTGTTTACAAAAACAAACTTTTTTTAAATTATTAAAATATACTCTTTTAATTGTATCTTTACTTATTATGATTTTAAACAAATAATTATGATTTTTTAATTATAAATTTCAAACATAAATATATAAAAAAAAATTGTATAAATCTATATATATAAGTATTCATTTTTATTTTAATTCAAATCTTCCGTCATTTCAAGAAAATGATATTTCGATAAATCACAGTACACAAACCTTTTCAGTGGGACTATCATCCAAAGAGCCACTTTTATCAATTTTCTATATTTAAGTTGATGGCTAGAAACAAAGCTTTGGACTTGTATGTGGTGATTATAGTAGTAGAAATCTGGAAGCAAGGAAATCAGATTGTCTTCAGAAATGTAACATCAGAACTGGAAATTTTTACTATGGCAAAACTGAGGGCTTGATCATGGATATCCGATAAGGTAAGGTCTCTGGGTTACTATATCATGCCTATGCCTAAATACCATCAAAAGCAAAAAGGTATAAAAGGTGATTGTTCATTAGTGGTATGTTTGTTTTTTTAAGTAATGTTTTTGCACATGAATTATGAGTTTTTTGTGAAAAGTTTTGTAAAAAGTAAGTAGGCTTATTGATGTTTGTAGTTATGATGTTGGTATGATTTGGTTCTATAAATTTGGTATTCTTTGTTTAGAGAAGAATAGGTTTGTTTGGAGAGAAAACATTTTTCATTTTTAGAATATTGTATAGGAGTTGGAGTATCTATATACACCAAATAATTTAATTCACTGGCGATTAAAAAAAAATAAAAAAAAAATCACCGTCATCCAAATAAATTGTATATGGAAATAGAGTGGAGAGGGCTCCATGTTGTTAATTTTTCTTAAAAAAATATATTCTGGGAAAAAATTCGTGGTTTGTATGCAGGACTTACTTTTCTACCTGAATTACTGCATGAAGTGGCCAAGGCCTTGCATCTCTTCACTCTGAAGGGAGCTTCTTCATTGGAGTGAAAGGAGGGATATAGCTGTGAGTGAGTGACACAAGGGTTACCTCATCCTCCTAAGAAGAACCACTTCTTTTCAAACGTAAATGATATGTAGCGGTGAGAAGTGTCTTCTGTCTCAAATGGGTATTTGCTCCACTCCCTTCACTCACGTCGTTTTCATAAATGGGGTTGGAGATGTACAAGAGGTGTTCTTCTACACTTTAAGGTTTATCATCATGTAAAAATTATGTATGATGCCATGCAGAAGTGGGGTTGGAGAATTGATTCTGAAGGTTCTATGAATAAGAAAGATGGAGGTAAAAACAAGTCATATTAAATGTATGACTTCTCTAAAAAATTATAACGTGTATTTAAGAGTATGACCTCTTCCTAAGATCGTATTTCCAACTGCAACAGATCCCTATATTTAATATTTTAAAATTTTGCTATATATATAAGTAATTTTGAGTAAAAAAAATCACGGTTTAATAATGTGACCCGTCTACCACAGTCAATAAATTATCTAATCTTTAGAAAGTAGTTATTTCACTTTTATTTGTATTATTATATTTTGAAAATTGTATAACTAAATTTATGAAACTAAGTTGTGATGGTGGTGGGGTCCATTTTGAATAGTGTGAGGAGCAGAAAGGGAATCTATTTGAAACCAGGTATATATATTCCGGAGGAGCCATTAGGCCGGCGGTGGTAGAGCAGAGTAACAGACAGTAGGGAAAACTGGAAAGGGAAGAACGTGAGTGAAAGATGGAAATTTAAACTGTTTTAAAGAATATCCTGATTTTTAGGAGAAGAATATCATAGTTTTGGAGATGAAGAAATTGGAGATCTCACTCGAATTATTCCCCGGGATTATAAGTTTTATGCAATGCAATGATTATTGAATAACGTAAAGCTGGAATTGCTCAGGCATATTGCTTCCTGCTTCTGTGTGTGATAAAGTACCCCTTCGTCTCTGCCTTCACGACCCATTCCACATCATGAAATTCACGCGCAGCAGGGAATCTCAACCCATGTGCTGCGCTAACCCACTCCCGCTAGCTAGTACGGAATAAACGCTTCTTTCTCTCCACGCTACGTAGCACCATAATTTTAAATATAAAAAGAAGTTTCACTCATAAAGATTTTCCTTAAATATTTAATGGGCTAATTTAAATTTTCATTTAATAATGAGAATAGTGTAGAAAGAAAGTAATAAAAGGTTTTAAATATATATTGTTAATAACATTTTAAAGGAAACCATACTTACTCACCAATTTAAAAATAGGCATAAATTACTGACTATAAAGTTACCAGAAAAGGACGACCGAAATAATTAGGTAACTCGCCACTGGTCATTCATTCATTCCCTTTCAACGTCCCGAACTCGCTGAGACATTACTATCTGTTATGCTATGGAGCAGCAGCAGGACCACCCTCGCATCTTATGATCCTTTTCCAGCCGGTGAATAATATATAGATTTCAAAAGATTAACAGTTTTAGATTTTGATTTTACCTAACAAGAGACAGTACTATCTCATACGCAATTTATTTAATTATGTAAGAAGCTAGAAAGAGGTAAGTGTAGTAGAAATAACAATGCTCGAGTTTTACTCTGTAGTCTGTGTACTAATTTTGTTGTACTTGTGAAAGTGGAATGAATTTGGTTCCAAAACTAGAAGACTTTTCTCACATGGGGTAAAGGTAAATAAGATCACCTGTCCGTCCAATCCCCTCTACATTTCTGTAACTGTAACTCACCCATTTCCTATAATTAGACAAACAATCACGTCCTCCTCCAACATTTCACCATGCTTACTAATATTATTCACCGTGTTATATTGTTCCCTTTTGATTTAATATAATATTTTATATAAAATGAAAAAGACCTCGCCAACCACGCATAAACAACACCCATCCAAGTTATCGCAGAAAGTTTAGGGACAAAAGGCAAAGTTTTTCCATTGTTTAAAAAAAAAAGGAAAAAGACAAAACATCACTAAAATTATAAATCAATGAAATGACAAGACAGATAAAGACGGGTTAAATTAACGTTATGGGAAAGGGGAAAAGAAGAAGAAGGAAAGAAAAGATAAAGAAAAAAGAGAAGATAGCATAACAGTTACTGACTTTGCTGTACCTTCAAAGTTAAAAACAGAGAAACAGACACGAATTTTAGGGGGGAAGCACAAAGAAAGAAAATTGAGGCTTTAATTTTGTTATAGCCTTATAGGAACCATTTGCGCTACAGTCATCACCGACGGAATTTACCGATTCCGCACAGAACTAGCTTCTCCGTATCTATAACCCGTACACAAATAACAAAGGGAGATAAGTCCCCTTTCACCTTCCTTAATTAAACCATAGAAGAAAAATAAACATAACTGTACACCAATCAAAAGCGTACTCCTACCGTGGAAGACAGAAAACCAAAGTAATTAAAATCAAGTACCTCAAGTAAATTAATGTAAGAATAATGTCAGCAAGTAGCGTTTTCACCGTTTTCTTCCTTCAAGCTTGGTCACTTTTATGGCTTCAATTTCACCCACTCGTATCGTCCTTCCAAGGGCACGTCCTTCACGATATCATAATTATACCTGCAGATTCACAAGGAATATAATACACACACATCAGTGTTTATCACAGTTTTTACTTTTTCACATTTGAAATGGAAATGTATTATTATTATTATTATTATCTTACTTTTCTGAGAAGCGTTTATGAATGTCCTTCTCCGCGGCGGCGAAGAATTCTTCGAGCTCCGAATCCGTTGGCCTTTTCTGCAGCGCTGATGAAACGCAGCAGCGAGATTTGGTTATCGTTGTCTTCTTCTCCGCTGAATCCACTTCCTGCGAATTCGGAATTCGAAGCTCGCTCGAGAGACTCGTCTCTCTCCTGCGCGGACACAATGTTGAGTGTTTCAATTAACTTTCAGAATGTATATATATATATATTATGCGCATTATTGATTCATGCATGTCAGAGTTAAGGAATTAGATTTTTGAACGGAAGAAATAATCATGATGACTTGCACATACGATACAATACACACACACCCCTTTAATTATTTGAATTCAAACTGACGGAATCATTAAAGATTTGAAACGATTGGAAGTCACTTTTCCTTTTTTGAATTTAAAACTATCAATAATAATTTAAAACTTAATTCAATTCGAACCTTATTTGTTGTTCACGGCAGTTGCACGTCGACGTCTCAACTTGAGCGTTCTCTACCTGAAAAAAATGCGTTACGATACACATTACATATTTATGGGAAGCACTTAAGGAGAGACAAAACGGAAGTTCAATTAAATCGCTGCGCCGACATTAAATTTAGGTGATTCGTTGATAATAATTAACAATAATCACCTCCAGATCTGAGAATTTGATGATTCGGTTTCCGTCGAATGATCCGTTGCTGGAGCAACACGACGCCGGAGAGTCGCCGGAACAGCGTTCCTCCGTCTCCGACGCCGCTGTATTACTCAAACTCTTGAGTTGAACGAAGGAGGACGGTGAGATGTTGTTGCTGTTGTTAATGGCGATTTTCTTTCTCTTCGGTGAAGTCGCAGAAGCTCCAACGCCCAATGCAGTTCGAGCTCGTGTCTTCACGTGAGCCATCTCCATGAATATGCTGCAATCTCAATTTCAGTGTTGAGTGTCTGTGTGTGTGCGAGAGTGAGGGAGAGAGAGAGACAGAGAGATAGAGAGAGGAAGTGTTGTGTAGTATTTTGGTGCGACGAGGAAATTGTTACGAAGAGGGAAGGAAGGTTGAAGCGTTGGAGAGGAGGAGGGAGGGTGGGGGTTTGATAGCTGTGAGAGGCGGTGATCACAGGCACCGGAGGGAAGGCTAATGGAGGAGTGACACGTGGCGGGAGGTATCGGTGGAGGGTGTCGGAAACGGAAATTGATGATACGGTTGGGAGGGGAATGAGTAAACGAGAATCATGAGGTTAGGAATGAAGAATCATTTATAGATTGTTTTGTGGTGGCTGAGTCTGAATTCGGTTTCGCGAGTGAAGATTGGAGAGAGAACCGGTCTCAAGCAAAATAATTGTGTTCCGAGCAAATTACTCTTATATCCTTTTCTTTCTTGAGATTTATTTGGTTGTTAGTTTCTCCATTCATATTCTTCTTTTTAGCATAATATACAGATGCTCTTACAGAATATTTTATAATATTTTCTTTTATATTCAATTGTTCTTATATAATATTCTTTTATATTTTCATCTATTACCAAAGGCAAAGAATCAAACAACTAAGGGATCAATTGAGGGATACTATTTATGTTGATCATATATAAATATATATCATTTTATTCTCTGTATCTCATACTTTTCTTTTGTTTTTTCCTTTTTTTCCTTTTGGAGATTTTTGTTTTTATGATTTTTATTTGTGAAGATAAATATCTCTATATTTGTAATATAAGAGATGACTCCTTTAGGTATTAATAGTGTACACTCTAAATGAATAATATAAAGAAAATTCGCGGAAAACAAAACCCTAAATGAGTGATGAATGAAGGTTTGTCTCTCACAAGATGGTATGAGAAGAAGAATGAGTGAGATAAGAAGAAGTGAAAACTATAAAAGGGAAAGAAAGGGTCTCAAAAGAGAAACTTTAGTGTTGCAATTATGCAAAATCATATTAGAAGTGAAGGAAATTTAAAGTATATAATGAACAAAATGGTTGATGTGACCAAAACTAATTCCAAAGTTAAATGGTTATACATTTTGGTGAGATAAATTCTTGTACATTTTGTCAGCATATGGTTTTGTTTTTTATTTAGGGGGTTGGCTTTTCTTTTCTATACAGCTCATATTTCTTTTGTCGTGTGTGCCCTTCAATTGAAGACAAGGATTTTCCAAATGATAAAACAGAAGCTTAGATGGTTGGAGAGGGGACATGGCACACATGGTCATTTAATTTAGGACCGTAACGGCTTAAATGTGAGGCAAACTTAAAATTAAATAAAGGTATCAAACAGAATATTTTTTTCATCCTAAATGCCTTACAAAAGAAGTAAAAGAATTTTGATGTAATTTATTGGGCCTTTTTCATTCTCTATTATTTTTTTATCTTTTTGTGATTGCATTTGACTCTTTGCCATTTTTTAATGGTTACATGTAAAAACTTGATACCAAATATGATTAGGTAGTGTAAAATACGATTAAGATGTCCCATGTGGCATACGTGCAATTACTTACACGTGGGTGTGATGAATGAAATATAAATTGGCAGACAAAATATGGACCACTGCCATAAAAGTTTAGGTTGTTTCTCGATTAATGATCCTCTCTGGATATGCCTACGTACGTACTTTCCCTATATGTATCATTCATCTTCCATGCAAACCATTCATCCTTTTTTATGTTTTTCTTCCACTTTCTATTTATACCCACTCCAAATGCTTCTATTTTCTTTTTCGCACTCTATTTTCATTCTCATAATCAACTCTCTTCATTTCTACTTCTTACTTCTGTTTATATAAACTTCTTCCAACGTTATAGCGTGCCAATTGGATTTTTTTTTGTCTATTAAAAATTTTGTTCAGAAGCATCTCTTATAGCAGACCTTTTGTCACTAAAATAAAAATATTTTCCTAAGTTTTTCTTTGGATGGACTTTTAATTAAGCTTGATATTTCATTTTTAATTATTGTTTTTGTTTACGATTTTTTTTAATATGGTTTTAATTTAAAATGATAATTTATTTTACTAGGTACGTAAAACAGTTTGCTATATGCAAGTATTTATTGAGAATAGACATGGAGGTACCACAAGGGATCTTTTTGAAAATAAAAATAATGAACACAATATTTAATTTCTAGTATCTTTTATCTAAGCATTAGCCATTATCAACCCTATTAAATTGCCTTGAAAGCATGCTGACGAAAGAGATAGGAAAATAATGTCTTAAGTTTGTTAATACGGATTTATCACAAAAATCAAACTAACTAATTAAGAGGTTCAACAAGAAAAGTTTCTATAAGCGAGCAACGATAATATATTTCACTATTTTTCCTTCACTTCTCAAATCTTTTCAATTAAACAACTTTCAAACAAAAATATCTGTACTCAAATTTTCACTTATTTCTCTTTAACCATATACAACCCTGAATTTTTAGTTCTTACATTTATTTTTACATTATTTTCTATGTTTTTATTCTCCAATGTAAAGGTGTGCATTTTGTTATTATATTTCTTATATTTCACTTAATCGCAATCTTTCTTATTTAGGTTCGTACACTTCTTAAAAGAAAAAGTTGAAGAAAAAAACTTGGTTAAAGGGTCTGCCAGAAAAGTCATTTAACTACCTACCCTGCGTTTTGCACGTCTAAGGTAGGAAGTGACATAAAACGGTTTTTTTTTTTTGTTATACGTTCTTTAAAATTACAACAAATCGGAGTCTTACTTAGAGTTTGTTAGTGTGTTTATAAACTTGATATAAAGAGTTTTAAAAAAAAAAGATTATTTTAATAATTAGTTATAAAACAGTTATTAATGACAGAAATCTGATTGCATCTATAGGGTCCATTCCATGCATTTATTATGTCAAGTGTGAACAGACACAAATTGAAGTACTGCTATATGCATGCAGGATCTGCATTCTGCAGCTAAATATATAAGGCGACAAATCCACATAACTAAAGCAGTAGCAACATATTCACAGCACAGGAAACCAAGCCCAGAGGTACAACCAATTCCTAGTTACTGCTATGAGCAGAGTAATATTATGTCAATGCCAAAATATCTTTCTCAACAAAATAAGAAAAATAACTTTGAAAACCATGTGCATGAATAAGCATACATCTAGTTTTGGATTTACTGGATCCTCGTTACCATAAATTACTTTATAAAATTAAACACCAAAACATTTAGTTGTACTCATTTTAAAAAAAAAAAAAAAAAACTCCCTCTGCTGGAATAACCAATCTAAAAGAAAGCATAATTCTGCACCATCTAATTTCAAAATGAATAAATATAAAATCAAATTACCATATTAGAAAAAATACAACACAAATAGAACTCAATTGTATTTTTTAGTCTTTTATTAAGAGGCATATGCAATTTTTCAATGGTTTTTCTTGCATATAGTTTTCATTTTTTTAATTATGTGAAACCCATTTTTTGTTTAGTAAAATTACTCTAAAAATAATAAAAATAAAAATTTTAAATTATTTAATACATAAATTATTTTTTAACTATTTAATAATTTATCATTTATCTAAAGAAAGTTCACTAAATTGATTTTTACTTCACCCTAAATTTTCAAAATTAATTATTCTCATTATTTTCTGGATCAGACTGTGAAATGATGGTAAAATAAAGATCATTTATGATTAATCAAAGTATAATTTTTTCTTCCCTCGTCTGTTTTTTTTTTTCATGTGGAGTTTTCCTTAGTTAGGATTTTTTTAAATTTACTAAGCGGATGAAAATGAAAATGTTAAATAAGTTATTTGATGAGTAGTGAGAGAAATAAAAAAAATGAAAAATGTGGTTGTTTGTTTGGAATAAGGAAAAGATAATGAAAACTAAACAAAATGATAAACAGAAGATTTGTGAAAATTTGATATATGTAATAATTTTTTTTTTTAAATTAGAAGATATGTTTATAAAACTACTAAAATTTTCTTCTTGTTATTATTTTTACTATAATTATTTTGTAATATTTATTATTAGTATTAGTATTTTATTTATTTTTATTTTGAAATAATTTTTTATTTTCTTCTTATTATTATTGCTATTTTATTTTATTATTTTTTATTAGATAAACCATAATCATTAAATGAATTCATTCTTATTACTCCATGATAATTGATTATGTTAATTTTTCTTTCATTATAATCGATTATATTATATGATTATAATAGATTATACGTTTGAATATCTATTCACAACAAATAAACACAACACCGCATAATAAGTTATTGAAGACCTTCTAACTGAACAAGTTATTGAAAGTCATTATAATAATTCATGTAAACCTTTTAATTATAAAAATATTAAAAAAAATAAACTTCCACACTAGTCATATTAATTACACAAAAGGTCTGTTCTAAATCACATAATTGATTATTGATTTGTTAGTCTTAGGGTCAATTCTGCAGTGTTAAAACAATATAGGTAGCACAGTCACAAATTATTTCTGATTATTAGTTGTAGGATACTATATGTTCATCAATAAAAAGTATTGGAAGAAATGTAATCTTCAAAATATATAAATTACTATATTGAACTATTTTGTAGACGTCTTTCTTTCTATGAGAATATTTTTAGAGATGTTTTTTAACTTCTTGCTATTTCAGTTTAGCCCTTTCATTTTTTATTTTCAAATTTAATTTAAATACTTTTAAATTAATAATAGTCAAAAAGTATTTTTTACATCATAATATAAATTACTCATTATAAACTAAATTATAATTTATAATTGTAAAAAAATAGTTATTCAGAATTTTAATTATAATTTATATATTTGAAATTATTTATCATAAACATTTATTACATAAAATAAACATATATATCCTATGCACAGGAAAAATTCTTTGTTAAGAAATATGACAATATAAAAAGTTTCAGATACATTTATTTTACTCTCTTACTTAACTGCAAAGAGTAAATATATTTATGCAAGGTTGATTTGAGTAATTATTTTTAGTATAAACCATTCTATAATGTTCAATATTTTCAGAAATTATTATTTAATTTGTAAGAAACAACGAAATAACTTTTTTTGCAAGTTTTTTAAAAGAAGCATGCAATTGTTATGAACTGTTAAAAGGTTATTTTAGTAAAAAAACTGGTCAAAATTGACGAAGAAGGTGAAAAATGTCTCACCAAACATTATAATAAACCCCTTCACATGAAAGGTGAAAAACTATGAATTTTTAAAGGTTAAGATTCCATTAAGTACTAAAAAATGGATAAAAAAAGAGATACCTAACCTTGATTTATAGAGTGGGCTCTGAAAACTAGAGTATTTTTGCCTTATAATAGAGAAGGGATTTGAGTGGAAGTTAGTGTCCTTATTATACATGGTTGGTTAGTATTACTTTAGCATATGAAAGTGCCTTTTGTAAGCTTTCCTTTAATAAGTGGGTTATATCAAAAGGTAATCATTAGAGGCCAATCATGCTTCAAACAAATTTGACATTGTCACTTGCAGTCATAATTTCCATTTTGATTCCCATCTATAGCAAGCTCATTGCCTTTATTCTTTCCTTATTCCTAGTTTCGCTACTCGCGGCTTTTGCATTTGTTTTTCCTCTCATTTTTCCAAAGTCAAATTTCACTTTAGTTTATGCTTGTGGGGTACACTTTATTCTCTCTTCTACCAATTTGAGAGAGAGAAAAAAAAACAGAGTAATACAAATGAAGGAGAAGGAAATGGTTTGTGCATAAAGATTTAAAAATACAGAAAAAGATTGATAGACTCGGCAGCCTATTTAACATAAATTAAATTAACTACTTTTTAATTAGTCAATTAAGGAATGGCTTTTAACAGTATCATAAATGAATTTCATATTATATTAAAAAATAAATTTTAAGTTTTTTTTTTCTAGCTTTCAATTTCTAGAGGAGCACTATACAACATCAAAATTGAACAAAAGACAAATAAAACCGAAAGCAAATAGCAATTTTGTATATGGAGGCCTAGACTTCTTGAGCTATAACTGCAGATAGGCAGATTCTCCCTACACTATATCATTTTGAATTGCATCCAATATATGTAAAGGAAAAGATCAAAATACCATTAATGAAATGAAAATTAGGGTTTAAGTAAAATGTGTATCCAACCCACACCCAAATAGTGCACCCTTCATTTTTATGTGGTCAGTGTGAAGCAGTGCGCGGAAGCTTGGAAACTTAAACAAAGAGCAACCCAAGCACCTCCATTCTTATTCTTCTCGTGACTGTGGCAAAATCGGAACTTGAAAGCAGCGTTGAGGCACCACGACAACAGCAAACGAAACCATTGTAGAAGGATTGAAGCCACTGGAGAACGAAACGGAGCCACTAGAGAAGGACTGCTGCGAAACCTTGATTTATTCTAAAAACATTACTGCTGGGTTGGGTGCACATTTTACCTAAATCCTAATTTTCATTTCATTAAGGGTATTTCGATCTTTTCCTTTGCATATATTGGGTGCAGTCCAAAATGATCTGGTGCAGGGAGAATCTGCCCTGCAGATATGGAATAATCACCTCTGTCCTTTAAACCTTAACCAACACTGTTTATCAAAATGAACTTTAAGTTTAATTCAATCTCATAAAACTAACTTATAAGTAAAAAATTTATCCATTTAAATACTATAAAATATCATTATCTTTAATCAATATAGGATCTCCAACATCAAATTTTATAATTTTTAACTTTGATTTCAGAAATTAAACAAATTCAATTATTTGAATTGTAATTTTTGAAGAGAAGATAAAGAGATTTTATTATTCCATTTCTTTCAACTTCAATTCATACATTAATTAATTTATTAATAATTCATATTAATAAAATCTATTTTAGTTAAATTGTATATAGTAAACTAATGTTAATATAAAATGAAACAAATTATAAGTAAAAGATAAAACTTTGAAGTCTAACATAAAATATTTTATATAAAAAAAAAGAGGTAAAACTTTCACCAGAGGAATTATTTTAGTTTTTTTTTTTGTTTACCTACCTACCTAGGGGTTGTGCATTGTGTGTATTCAACTTATTTCAAAACAAGAATAGCTGCTCATTTGCCTAAAGTTAATGATTGTGATTTCCATATTGATAACATTCATATCACATTTTAGCTTGAGTTGCTGGGTGCCTATATGATGGAGACAAGAGTCCCCAACACAACGGCAAAAATCAGCCATCCAAAGTTAAAATCTACTGCTCTCACAATAATGGAATAGCATGCATAAACGTGTTGAAAAACAACAAAGCTCAAATTAATATGTTGATAGTTTCAAATAAATAATAATTAATTGTGGTTTAAATAACTTTTTTTTTATGTAATATAGAGGTATCTATTACTGACGAATCTTCAAAAATAAGGGGTAAAAAAAATATTTTATAGGTAACAAATTTATTTTATAGGTGTACAAAATATTGGAGGTATCAAATATATAAAATATACTAAAAAAACTTATATACAATTTTTTATATATGAAAAATTAGAGGACCAACTTCCCCTCAAACTCTGCTATTAATATCTAGTATTCAAATAATATCTTTATCAGTCAATCCAATATGAGAGAAAATTGTATTGTTGAGTCACAAATCCATATCTAAATAGATATCGAACCTCAATCTTTAGTTAAGAAATTCAAGTTTCAAATTGTTTGTGTCAATATTAGCATACCATGTATATTTACTCAGTCTCATATATAGATAGATCTTCAAAGGACTTTTTAAATGAAAGGTGCAATTTTGCATATAAATTAAGAGAATAACCATATTTAAAAAAATTATGAAAATAAATAAGTCATGTATATGAAGCATAAAACTTAAAAATCATAAGACTTTCATTCGTGTTAATCACTAATTTGGGTCTATTTTAAAAAGATATGAAGACAAGCACGAGTCTTACGATTTTTCATGCAAAATTACATGAGTATGACAACTTTTGTGTATTATTTTTGCTTTGAAATTATATGTTTCCTATGAGGACTTCAACTCCTTATCTTTTAAATTTCTTTTAATTTGTATAAATTGAAAATTGTTAGGGTAAAATAAAGACTGGATAAAAAAATAGGAAAACATTAATACAATTTATTGAATAAATTATATAATTTGATTGAATGATTTAACAATTAATTTGATAACTTTTTTTATTTATTTTTTAAAAACTTAATTATTTATTATAATTTATTAAAAGTGAGGAAATAGTGTGTAACAATTTGTAAAAAATATATTAATTTAATAAAAATATGGAAAAATAAATTTTCATAAATTTTGTAAAAAACTTTATTGATGTAAATAATTATTTAAAAGTGATTTAGTATTATGTATTAATAATGAGAAATATGTTGTTAATATAAAAGAATGCAGAAAGTTGTTTAAAAATATGAAATAAAATTATGCAAAAATATGTTTGATAATTTTGTTGATTTATGTAAGAATTTAATTGTTAATATTTTTTATTTTTTTATTTTTTTAATAAATTAGTAAATAAATTGAGTTAATAATAAGAAAATAAATGTAATAGTAATTCACAGGTTGGTTTAGAAATATGAAGTAAAATAATGTGATTAAATCTTTAATAATATATCTGGTTATTTTATGAAATATGATAATAATGTCTTGGATTATTTTATTATTTTGTGCAAACTGGTTAAAATAATTAGTAAATAAAACAAGTTGGACTTATAGATTAATTGGAAAATTGGAATATATATTTAGACAGGAAAATATCATGCTTTGTAATGTTTTTTTTTATAAAGTTTTCGTGTTATGTATCACTATGCAACTTGACATCTCAGCTAAGTTGACACCTCAAGTAACAACAATCATCTGCCATCACATGAAAAAAAAAATATTATTAAAAAAAGAAAAAAGAAAGAAAATACAAAAATATGGGGGGACTAGACCAAAACCCATATGTTAACACAAACGATACATAGGTAGATTATACCTATTCATAAAGAATT
>Ga0123342_1006374_pt1 | contig 16420 bp, 13 predicted proteins | sample Turbeawhitnodule_FD_89960 | JGI IMG/M metagenome (GOLD analysis project Ga0123342, IMG submission 89960) | Root nodule microbial communities of legume samples collected from Mexico - Turtle bean Mexico white nodule | ecosystem: Host-associated > Plants > Roots > Nodule | place: Mexico: Nepantla... | reverse complement strand
CTTGAGTACGCTGAGAGAGAATTTTGCATGGTTCCTGAGAGTTCTTAAGTTTTCTCTTAGTATTTGGTGGTTCAGTCACTGACTTGGGCGTCGGAGCGTGATCGGCCGCAGCGGCGCCGTTCTATCTTTTGCAGGTTCTTGAGGTGAATCAAGGCGAAGGACCGAAGCTAACATGGCGCAGAAGTCGATCCAGATTTGACGTGGCAAGGCTCTTGCGTCTTGGTCAATAGGTAGGATCACTATGTAAATGTTTTCTTAAAGTAACCAAATATAGAACATACAACATATAAAATAAAGCAATCAATTAATCAACATTTAAAGACCCCATAATCATTGAACTAACACAGGGTAAATGAAAAAGTCCTAACCTTAGAAACAAGCAAACACAAAACTGCACCACACTCAACAATTGTTGCACCTCAAAAAATCGCCACCCCACACAATCGCACTTCACAGGATCACACAAACTAGCTGCCCCAATCACCCACTCACTAATTTCAATTCAAAAAAACCTAACCCCCAATTGATTTTTTACTAATATGTCAATCCACTCCAATTTCCACCTGTCACAACACCTAATCACACTTCTCTCTACCACATAAGTAACACTTAACACTGTAAGATGGGACTTAACAGAAAGGACAAATTTGGATACTTTTAAAAAAATATAGGGATCAAATTGATTTTTTTAAAAAAAAAAAACCATTGTACTGAATTGAATATTGACTCTAAATATATCAATAAGGTAATTATACCTAAATTTTATTTTTTAAAAATTAAACTAAAAATTATCCCGAATTTATAAGTTTAATTTCATGATATTTTATGTGATATTTTCAAAATAAAGGTATTATGCCCTAAAAATGACAATTTTCATAATTCATTAGTTTAAATTAAATTAGGGATGTTTATGGTCCAACTCGTAACTAATTCATAAAAAAACAAGTTGGATTTGTTGATCAAGGATGATCTTGTGCTTTGATGTCTCCAAATCCATGGTGTTTGGTGGAAGGCTGGAGTTGTTGCTTGTGTGGGTAGGTTCTGGGTAGATTAAAGTGTAATCCACTCTTTATTTAAATCTAAAATTAATTTGAATTAAAACCTTTTTGAAAAAGATTGTTTTCTAAAGAAGTGAAAAACAACCAGTTGTTTTATCATTTCAATCGGTTGTTTGACACTTAGTGAATTTTGAAAAGGGTTTGAAGTTGTTTGACTTGGTTGACTTTGCTATCAAACAAATTCAATCGGTTGTTTTGTGTTTTCAACCAATTGTTTCTTTGAAAATCCTAACAAAATTCAGTTATGATTTATGAATCTCTTATAAATGATTTCTTACTGACTGCGCTTCTGTTTTAAATGTTTTTAATTATTCTTTGGAGTATAAAATGTTAGTTATACGCTTCTAGAAAGTAAGAAAAATAGTTTTGAGAAATCATAGTGCAAATTCAATTTCAAGTTTTCAAGATTCACATCAAGCTTTGGATTTTCAAGTGTGTGGAATAGGACTGGGTGTACTTCTAATCTTTAAGCTTTGTAATACCCAGGTGTATTCTATTCTCTTCTTCCTTGATTACTGTATTTCTGTAATTGGTAAGTGCAGAATCAGAGGGTGTTCTGATTTCTGTGGATTATTGTGCCAAAAGGAGTGTGTTTCTTAAAGGGCTCAAGGTTAATCTTTTGGTGGTTTGTGTTGTAATCTAGTTTTGGTTGCATAGTAGAAACCCAGAAGTTTCTGGGGACTGGATGTAGCTCTTGATTTAAGAGTGAACTAGTATAAACTGCTTGTGTGCGTTTCTCTTGCTTTGATCTCTTTTAGATTCTGTTTTTAAGTTGTTTTAAATTCTACTAGTATAAACAACCGATTGAATCGAAGAAACAACCGGTTGTTTTTCTGTGTTTCACTTTAAAACAAATTGTATTCTTGGCTAACTTGGTTCCTTTTCTGGATTTCTTCACTGAGTTTCATTAAACCTTCAAAAGTAATCGAAAATCTCTTTCCAACAATTCACCCCCGTCTTGTTTAAAGGCCATATATTCTAACGATTACCACTATCCATATGCTATCTTGATTTCTAAATTTCTGAATTATTTTGAAGTGGATCTTGAGGAAGAACAAATTGAAGTGGTGAAATCATCACATGAAGTGAACAATGGTTCACTTAGTAAGATGGGATTCACCAAAATTGGTGGAAGATGGATAAGCAAAGGATGGAGACCAAGGTGGTTCCTCAAGTGTTGTGCAAGTTGAACATGAAGAGGAAGAACAAGTTGTTACTGCTGAAGGTGATGGAGTTAATGCTTAAGAGGATGAACCTACTGCTAATTTTGGTGTTGGACCAAATACTGGGAACATAAGAGATCGCATAACATCAATGCAACCATTTGAAAGATTGATGGTGAATAGGATGGACAACTTTGCGGATGACCAGAGAAGCCTGCATGATCTGTGTGCAACAAGGTTCAACTCCATGGATGCACGTTTTCATAACCTAGATGAACAGATTGAAGTTGTTCAAAACCAACTATTTGAGCAGCAGTATGGAAAGGAAGATTGAAGCCAAGTTTAGTTGTTATTTATGCTTTTCTTGCTTTAATTTCTGGACAATTTCTTTCTTGATTCTATTTTACCCTTTCTTCATTCTATTTGTGAAGACAAATAGGAGGAGAAGGTGTTGGTTTATGTGTTGTGTAACCTGCTGCAAACTCTGATTTGGTAGGTTAATTCTGCTGTTTAAACTTGTTTAAAGCTGTTGCACACACATTTTTTTGACTAGTTTTTCTGCTTAAATTTGTTATGCAAAAAGTTGGTTTGTGTGCCTTCATAACCTGCTTCTATATATGCTCTGTGTTTGCATAGATTTTGTTTTGCAGATGCTGGTTCAGATTCAAACAGATCAACACAAGCAACCAGAGATTTGTCTTCATCAAATAGGGGGAGATTGTTGATCAAGGTTGATCTTGTGCTTTGATGTCTCCAAATCCATGGTGTTTGGTGGAAGGCTAGAGTTGTTGCTTGTGTGGGTGGGTTATGGGTAGATTAAAGTGCAATCCACTCCTTATTTGAATCTAAAATTGATTTGAATCAAAACCTTTTTGAAAAAGATTGTTTTCTAAAGAAGTGAAAAACAACCAGTTGTTTTATCGTTTCAATCGGTTGTTTGACACTTAGTGGTTTTTGAAAAGGGTTTGAACCTGTTTGACTTGGTTGACTTTGTTGTCAAACCAATTCAATCGGTTGTTTAAAAAATTCAACCGATTGTTTTTTGAAAATTCATAACAAAAATTTTCTTAAGTTTGGTAAATCAGCTTTAAATGTTTTCTAACTGTTTTGGCTCTTGCTTTAAATGTTTTTAACAAACCTTTGGAGTATATAAAGGTTGTTTTACGCTCCTAAAGATATTGAATTACTTTAGACATTTTGAGATTGAGAAAATAGATTTGAGTTTTCAAGATTTGCATCAAGCTTTTGGATTTTCATAAAGGAGTGGAATAGGATTGTAGTAATCTTTCGTTTTTGATATTGATCAGGTGTAATCCTTTCTTTATCTCTTGTATTTCTGAATATTGGTGGTGTAAGCAGAATCAGAGGGTGTTCTGAATTTTGTGGTGTTGTGTGCCAAAGGAAGTGTGTGGCTTGAGGTGTTCAAGGTCACTTCTCTGGTGTGGTTGTTTGGAATCTAGATTTTGATTGCATATGTAGATACCCAATGGTTTCTAGAGACTGAATGTAGCTCTTGGGATAAGAGTGAACCAGTATAAATTGTTTGTGTGCTTTTGTCTTGCCTTGAACTCATTTACATTTTGCTTTTAAGTTGCTTTAATCACTGCTGATAAAAATAACCGGTTGAATCGCAAAAACAACTGGTTGATTTTCTGGAAATCAACTTAAACAGTTTTATTTCATTGTTTTCTTGATTTCTTTCTCTATGATTTTGCATTGTAGTTCATTATACTTTCAAAGTTTGCGAAAATATTTTATAAACAATTCACCCCCTCGTATTTAAGGTCATATATTTTAAGAGGATTAGACTTATACATCAAAGTTATACGGGATGAAATTGATAACTCACCTCATCATCTCATCATAAGATGAATGGATTCACGAAATGATCCGACATTTTTTATTCTATTTTGTTATAATTTTTTTAGATTTATGTATTTGTTATTATCATATTTATCATTTTTTAAAAATAAAAATAAAAATAAAAATTAAATCAAACTTTAATATTTTTTAATATTTAAAAAAATAAAAATAAATAAATAATATATAAATAAATTAATATAAATAAAATTTATATAAAACATTAATTATCACCAATTTTAATTTCAAAAAAATTTCTCTTTCAAAATATCAACATTAAGAAAAAAATAACCCGTCTCACCCCCAACTATAACCATTAAATTAGTCAGCTAAGCGAATCAAACCAAGACTAAGACCAGGTAAGATAAATGATGAAGGGTTAGAGGGCCAAGAACCCATGATCCACTTTCTCATCCGTGAACTAAACAAACCATTATAAAGATTCTGTGTGGAGACCAAATTTCTAGAACTGTTATTGAAGCACTTAAAGAACAGCGACACAGTGGTGACTGGAAAGAAAGATCAGAAAAGTTTGGTCGAACTCTGAAGGTGTGGAAGCATGGCCATAGCCCCAGCATACGAAGAACACCTCCCTGCATCACCGAGCTGGCTGAACAAAGGTGACAACGCGTGGCAGCTAACAGCAGCAACTCTGGTGGGTCTCCAAAGCATGCCAGGCCTAGTCATCCTCTACGCCAGCATAGTGAAGAAAAAATGGGCAGTGAACTCTGCTTTCATGGCTCTCTACGCCTTCGCAGCAGTCCTAATATGTTGGGTCCTCCTGTGCTACCGCATGGCTTTCGGGGACAAACTCCTTCCCTTCTGGGGTAAGGGTGCCCCTGCGCTGGGCCAAAAGTTTCTGATAAACCAGGCCAAGGTCCCTGAGACCACCCACCACTTCAAGAATGGAACCGTTGAGAGCAAGAAATCAGAGCCCTTATTTGCCATGGCTTCCCTTGTCTACTTCCAGTTCACTTTTGCTGCTATCACGCTTATCTTGTTGGCTGGGTCGGTTCTTGGGAGGATGAACATTAAGGCTTGGATGGCTTTTGTGCCTCTTTGGCTTGTTTTTTCTTACACTGTTGGGGCTTTTAGTCTCTGGGGTGGTGGCTTTCTCTACCATTGGGGGGTCATTGATTACTCTGGAGGCTATGTTATTCATCTTTCTTCTGGAGTTGCTGGCTTCACTGCTGCTTACTGGGTATATAAAACCTCTTTTTTCCTTCAGTTTTTTGTGTTATATTTTAATTAGATCTAAAGTTTAATTATGGTACTGTACCATGATAGTATTTAAAATAAGTGCTTTTGAAACCAGTATTTTTTTTTTTTAAAATCACTAATTTAAAAGGCAGGTAAAATTTAATTATAAAAATAAATTAAAAATGACTTTTTTAAAATAAACAGATGAAACAAACACATGAAAAAAAGTAGAAATTTATTTACCTTGTTAAATAAGAATTCATTCCAAGCAAAGTTAGAGCTGTGATCTCAGTGTATCTCAGTTACTAATTGTGGTTAAAAGAAATGGGTATCTCAGTTTTGTCTTTTATTTGTTTATTTATTGTGAATTGCACAAGTGTTTTCATGAGAAATTAGTTGAAAATGCTGAAAGAAAAGATGGATTAAGGTTGGGCCAAGGTTGAAGAGTGACAGGGAGAGGTTCCCACCAAACAATGTGTTGCTGATGCTAGCGGGTGCTGGGTTGCTGTGGATGGGGTGGTCAGGGTTCAATGGTGGAGCACCATATGCAGCCAACATTGATGCTTCCATTGCTGTGCTCAACACCAACATTTGTGCAGCCACTAGCCTCCTAGTTTGGACCTCTCTGGATGTCATCTTTTTCAGCAAACCATCTGTTATTGGAGCTGTTCAGGGCATGATGACTGGACTCGTTTGCATCACCCCAGGAGCAGGTATGTATGCATTTCTTCAGTCATTTTTATTCTTACTTGTGACTTATAATTTTTTTTAGTTTTTAATAAATTTTAACTAAACCATTTCTGATTGAAAGAGTATTTCGCATAATGAACTGATAGGATTATTCTTTATAAATTATTTACTTTGAAAAATATATTTTATGTTTATTTCTTACTGTAACCTTTAATTCTAAACAAAAATCACTTGTTTATTTTAGTTCTTATTTTAAAAAATAAATTACATTTAAGAATGTGAATATTTTTTTTTTAAATTGCATCCTTATTTTCTGTTTATCTATTAATTCAATTCCTTTACAAATTAATAATTGAATATAAAAATAAAATAAAAAAAGTTTTCTTACCCATAAATAATATTATAAAGTTTTATAGGTGATATCTATACATGAAATTGATTTTTTTTTTTGCACACTCAAAAAGTTGACATTTTTTGCATATTATCCCATTTGATTTTAATCTTTTTCTTGACAGAATTTTTTAATCTTTTTAAAAATGAATTATTTTCACTTTGTAAGTTTTAATTTTTAAAAAATAAACTCTATTTAATTATTATGTGAATTTCTATAATAATCATATATGGGTTCATTTCACTTCTAAATCATTGCTGATATAATATTACTAATACATGTCACTTATTGAAAAATAAATTACTAAAGTCTAAAGAGTGACATAATATTTCTATGAAAAAGGTGACATAATAAAAATCAACAAAAAAAAAGAGTTGAAAACCTAAATATTTAATGACTTTTTTTATTAACATCAATAAAATTAAATTAACGAGCACACTTCAGGCCCTGAATATTTAATGATACATGGACTAAAACAATACTAAAGGATTTAATTACACCATCACAAATGTTTAGTTGTACCATTGTTGGCATTTGTTGACATTAATTAATACCAGAGTGACAATGAAAATTTGCAGGGCTTGTGCAATCTTGGGCAGCTATAGTGATGGGAATACTTTCAGGGAGCATTCCATGGATGACTATGATGATCCTCCACAAGAAGTCAAGCCTACTACAGAAGGTTCATTATTTTTTCTATGTGAATACATAGTGGTTTTCAACTTTACACACATCACCATCTAAAATAATAAACATCTTTAAAAGGATGATGATATTTTAATATCCACTAAACAAAAAATATTTATTTAACAATTCAAAATAATATTATTTTAATAATATTTTTTTAATTTAAATTTTTTATATATATTATTTTTATTAGTGGGTTGTAAAATGAATATAATTTTTTCAATGAATATCAAAGTGTTATTTTCCTAAAATAAATGATAGAAAAAAAAGAAGCAGTATAAAAAGTTGACATATGTAAACAATACAGTGTTAATTAATTAACTAATTTTAATATATTTTTCATCACTTCTTAAATATTAGTTCAAATGTATTAGAAACTAATAATGAAAAGGAAGAAAAGAAGAGGGGAAGAAAAATATAGAAAGATGTTAATTTTAATGAGTCATGTTAGAAGAGAAAAGGAAATAATAAAAAAGACGGGATGAAAAATAAAATGGAAGTTAAATAAATATTTGATCCGTGTCCAATTTTGTTTAATCAAATAAAATATATTTGAAATAATATTTAAAAAGTACTACAAACTTACATTATTCAATATGTTTTGATAATCTTTCCTTTTTACAGTGTCCCTTTTGCTATGTTTTTCATTAATTCTTATCCAATAATATTTGGTCTTGGTGGATTTTGCTTTCTCATTCACATGTAATCTGTTGATTAATTATTTACCCTACACAAAAGGACAAAAGGTAAGAGTTAGGTGGGTTTTGATATTAAAAACACAGAAGATTGGTGAATTAATTCTCTTACTTATCTCTGAATTCTATTTCAAAAAGGGTAAATCAAATGGAATTCAAGGTTTCAAGCATTTAATCATTCTTGATCTTGACTAAAAATACTTCAAACATCTTCGTCAGTGAGGAATAGTTAAATCAGGAATTTTTATTGGTTTACCTTTGTCAGACTACATTTAAGTCTCTAAAGATATTGTTAATCTAGTACAAGTGTCACAATAATCCTTTGCTGTTGTGGTCCTAAATAAATATTTAACAGTTGCGTGATACCCTAAAATCATAGCAACTGCATCTTTCAACAACTCATATTATTTAATATTTCACTCTTTTTAATATCATATATTGTTTATTATTTTAAAAAATGCAACAATATTTTCTCTTAAATCCATCAATATTGTAAATTGATCTCACAGGTGAGAAAAATCTTTTATATTATATTATTAAATTTATTTCAATTTTTTTATCAATAAAAAGTATAAATATATTTAAGGTATCACAACTCTTAATTAAGAGTGCTCATATATTAACATATTCAACAATAAAAATATACACTTCATACCTTAATAAATTAATACACTATAAGAAAAACAAATTTTACATACAACAAATAATTAATTGTTATAATAATTAAATTAAAGATCATTTTAAAAACTAAAAAAAAAATATTTTTAAATTAGTTTATATTATTGTTGGATGGTTTCTAAATTAGTATCTAATTAGTTACCCAGGTTTTAACTATCAAATTTTTAGTTTCTAAATTTGGTAGAAAAACCTTGATTGCTAATTAGATATCAATTTAGAAACCATTTAACAATAATATAAACTAATTTAGAAACAAATTTTTTTTAATCTCTAAAATAATCTCTAATTTAGTCATTATAACAACTAATTATTTTTTATTTCTAAAAGTTGGTTTCTATTTCATTATTTTCTTGATATTTTATTTATTTTCATTTTACATTTTTATTTAAAATTATTATTTAATTTTTATAAACAATATTAAATATATGTTATTCACTCTGTTAACAGAACTTTTCTCCTTAATCAAAAACAAAATACATCTATACAAAAATTTATGGAAAGTTCTGAGTCACACCACTGTTGAGAACCTCACTTGTGTCTACCTACCGTGTCAAACCCTCATTGCAGTCTAATCTCCCTTGTCACGGGTGGGCAAAAAATCCAAATTACAAAATCCAATCTATAATTATCTAAATCCATATTAGTTTTGATCCATTTAAATGGATTTATTTTAAATCCAAATCCATATTTTTGGATTTTAAATCCAATCTATTTAATTAGATATGGATTGGATATGGATTGGATACATTTTTGGAATATCCAAATTGTATTTTGGGTTGGATTTTGACTTGGCTCGATCCAGGTTGAGCCAAGACAATTCAGGCGCAGGTTGAGCAAAGTTGACTCAAGTCCACGTCGAGCCGAATGAGCCCGGGCCGATGTCAAGCCGAGCGGGCCCGGACTGATGACGAGCCAAGCGAGTCCAAGCTGATGTCGAGCCGAGGGGGCCAGGGCCGATATCTAGTCATTCGAACTTGGGCCAATGTTGAGTCGTGCGGGCCGAGGCCGATGTCGAGTCGTGTGGGCTCGGGCCAATGTCTAGTCGTGCAGGCTCGGGCCGATTTTGAATCGTTCAGGCTCGGGCTGGTGTTGAGCTGAGCGAATCCAAATCGATGTCAAAGCGAGCGGGTCTGGTCGATGTCGAGACGGTCGGGCCCGGACCGATGTCGAGGCAAGCGGGCCCGGGCCGATGTCTAGCCGAGCGGGCCCGGGCCGATGTCGAGCCGAGCGGGCCCGAGCCGATGTCGAGCCGAGCGAGCCCGGGCCGATATCGAGTCTGGCGGGCCCGGGCCAATGTCGAAGCGAGTGGGCCCGGTCGATGTCGAAACGATCGGGCCTCAACCCGATGTCGAGGCAAGCGGGCTCAAGCTGATGTCGAGCCGATGTCGAGTTGAACGGGCCCGAGCCGATGTCGAGCCGAACGGGCCTGGGCAGATGTCGATCCGACCGGCCCTGAGCCATTATCGAGTCGAGCGGGCCTGGGCCGATTTCGAGTCGAACGGGCCCGAGCCAATGTCGAGCCGAGCGGGCCCTGGCCGATGTCGAGCCGAGCGGGCCCGGGTTGATGTCGAGCCGAGCGGGCCCGGGCCGATGTCGAGTCGAACGGGCCCGACCGATATCGGGTTGAGCGGGCCCGGGCCGATGACGAGTCGAGCGGGCCCAGGCCGATGTCTAGTCTGGCGGGCCCGGGCCGATGTCGAGTCGTTCGGCCCAGGCTGATGTCGAGTCGTTTGGGCCTAGACCGATCTCGAGCTGAGCGAACCCAAATCGATGTCGAAGCGAGTGGGCCCCAACCGATGTCGAGGCGAGTGGGCCCGAGCTGATGTCAAGCAGAGCGGGCTCAAGGTGATGTCGAGTCGAACAGGCCCGGGCCGATGTCGACGGGCCCGAGCCAATGTCGAGTCGTCCGGGCCAAGGCCGATGTCGAGTCGTTCGGGCCCGAGCCGATGTATAGTCGTTCGGGCCAAGGCCGATGTCGAGTCGTCTGGGTCAGGGCCGATGTAGAGCCGAGTTGTTCTGCGTCCAGGTTGAGTCGGCTTAGGCCCAGTTCGAGCCAAATTAGTCTCTGTCCATATCAAAATGGATTTAATGTAATTGAAAAAATGGATTTAATATAATTAATAAAGTGGATTTATTCTGGATTCAATCCACTTTAAATGGATTTTAAAAAAATCCAAATATATTTATCTAGTTAAAGTGGATATGGATTTTAAATCTAATCCATTTATTTGGATTTGGATTTAGATTGGATTTTGGAAAATCCAATCCATGCCCACCCCTACTTGTCACAGTGTGAAAAGTAAGCTTATAAGTTTGATATGTTGGAAAAGAAAATTTCACAAGCAACAAAACATCCTAATTTCCCTGTGACTCCAAAAAATGTGCTTGTAGGCGAACAGAAGAAATAACAAGGAGTCGCTGCAGCTAACAACCGTTCTGACTTTGTATAATTAAAAATTGAATGTTGATGTAACAATACTCAGCACTATATAGCATCAAACCAGACATCCTAATGTCTCCAAAAAAAACAACTTGTAGGCTAACAATTGTAATAAGGTGTCCAGTGGAGATGATGTTTGTTTGATGCATTTGGAATCTGCTTCAATGTCCAGCAGAGAAGTTGACGTTTGTTTAATACAATTATAGCATTCATTTATATATATTTTTCTTTCTGATAAAAAAAACACACAGGTAGATGATGCTCTAGGAGTGTTTCATACACATGCAGTGGCTGGCCTATTGGGTGGTCTTCTCACAGGTCTCTTAGCAGAACCTGAGCTTTGTAGTCTCATATTGCCGGTGAGTAACTCAAGGGGTGCCTTCTATGGTGGTAGTGGTGGTGTTCAGTTTTTGAAGCAATTGGTGGCAGCATGTTTCATCACAGGATGGAACTTGGTCTCCACCACACTCATTCTTCTAGCCATACAGTTCTTCATACCCTTGAGAATGCCGGACGATCAACTTGAGATCGGTGACGACGCTGTCCACGGGGAAGAAGCCTATGCCCTTTGGGGTGATGGTGAAAAATATGATCCAACCAGGCATGGATCCTCTATAGTTGATAAAACTTCCCCATCTCCCTATGTTCATGGAGCAAGGGGTTTGACCATAGACTTATGAATGATGTAGAGGCAGTTCTCTATAGCAAAGTGGTAAAATTATCTCTGTACTTTACTATTACCAATATTTTGTTAATAGAGAATATTTTTCTTTTCACTTACTTTTTTAATAAAATTACAATCTCTATAAATAATCTTACAGCAAACTTATCAAATTATACCTTCTCTTTCATAAAAAAGTTATATTATAAATTACATTTAAAATTATAGTGTAAATGACATTTAAAATTATAATTAAAAGTAATAATTATTGACTATTCAAATTTCAAAATAAAACTGATGACAACTTTGAGTTTAATGCTAACAAATTCCTCCCTTAAACTCAAATATTTTGTATTGTTTTTCTGATTGTCATTGCCCATACTTCCAATTTTATATTTTTCCTTATCCATCTGCCTCCAATATTTTTCCACTAGTCACATATTTTTCCTTATCCATCTGCCTCCAATATTTTTCCACTAGTCACATACGGTTCTGGATTAGAAGCAACTTCAGTTTTCTTCACTACACCAATCCATGTAGAATTTTGAATTGAATTATTTTTAATTTCCCAAACAAAATCTTCTCCACTTTTACCCTTGAAATTTAAGGAATTTAAGAAAGACTCTGGCTTCAATAAGCATGGAACATAATGATTAAACCATATTTCCCTTCAGAAGTTTCTTATTGTCATAAAGAATTTTACTTTACCCAGTAGTCAGATTGTCTGAAGTATTATTTCCTACACTCTCACAAACAATAAAAGATGGGAAGATACTTGTCATTGACCTTTGGTTTTGCCCCTAGCTTCTTCATACCTTCAAGGGCATTTGAAAACTTATCAGGGGTTTCTAATTTGGACTATCCATTCACCTTATTTTTGTGTGTCACAAGCAACAAATGAAGTTCTTCTACCTGATTGACTCTACTTTCTTTGTCTTTCTCAATATTAACATATTTTTCTTTCAATGTTGTAAACATTCTTTCCAGGTTACCAAATTTTGCTTTAACAGTCTCCAATTAAGATACATAGACATTCCTTTCATTTAAAAGATTGTTCTTTTCACTATTCAGTAGATTGTAAAATTCTTCCAAGTTACTTGATTTCTCCCTTAAACCTTCAAGCTCAACTTTTTCATCACAAAGGGACTTCTTCGGTAATGTACTCTTTAAGTTGAGTTTGAACATTAGATTCTTCACCATCTCCACATGTACGAGAACTCGTCCATTTTTGTCCTTCAAGTGCAAAATTTGGTCTTTCATAAAGACCAAATAACATTTCTCCAGTAATTGTCTCATACTGAGAATATTATTCTTCAAATCAGGTACATAATAAACATCCTCCATAATGCCTTGTTTTCCATCCTTTTGAGAAAAACATATTTTCCCCCTGCTTTGATGGGAACCTTTGTTGAGTCTCCAAAAGACACATGTCAATCTTCTATCTCTTGTAACAAGAAAGAGATGTTTGTGCTCACACATATGATTACTAGCACCAGTTTCTAGATACCATACCATGTCACTATCCAAAATGACGTCTTCATTGGCCATCATGAGAATTCCTTCCTCTCTTGTCTCATCTTCCTCCACTAAATTTTCACTTTCTTCCACTCTTTTCTTGGCATAACACTCCTCTGCACAGTGTCCATATTTTCTGCAATTGTAACATTCAACATTTGAATGATATGACCACCACCACGATCTCGACCTCGTCCATGCCAGTTTTGCTGGTTCATTTGTCCCCTTTCTTCATTGTTGTTTGCATGACCACGACCTCTGTTGTGATCAAAATCGTTGTTTGTAAGGCTTCCTCCAAGACTTCTTGTTTCTTTTCCTTCTTTCTTTGTTCATGTGCTTTAAAAGAACCCGTGAGATCATCAATGGTCATCTCTCCCATGTTTCTTGAGTCCTCGATTGCACATACTACATTTTCAAAGTCATCGGTCAATGACCGAAGAATTTTCTCTACAACCCTTGCATCCGTGAGAGTTTCTCCATTGCGTTTAAGTTGATTGGCTACTAGATACATCTTCCGAATCCTTCATCTTCATGGCCTCCAACTCACCTCGTAGAGTTTGAAGGCGATTTTGTTTAACTCAGACTGCACCCTTGAACACCTTTTCCAAGATGTCCCATAATTCCTTTGAAGTGGATGCACCAAAAATCTTCTCAAAGATTGCCTCATTAACAACTCGATACAACATATACAAAGATGCCTTATCTTTCGATCGTGTCTCTTTCAACACTTTGTTTTCGGCCGCCGAATAACCAGTGGTATTTTATAGTTCTTCAAAACCTTGTTGAACAACCTCACAAAAATCTTGAGATCCAAGAAGGGCTTTCATTTGGATGCTCCGATTGTCATAATTGGTCATCTTTATTAGTCGAGGCAAGGACATATTATTGGTGATACGGGGAATAACTCTTATTTCATTGCTACTATTCAAATAAGAATACAATATCTTTAGATAGTCTTACAATAGATTTCTCAAATTCTACTTTCCCCCTCGTAAAAGCTATACTATAAATTACATTTAAAATGATAGTATAAATGACATTCAAAACTACAATTAAAGGTAATAATTATTGGTTATTCAAATTTTAAAATAAAACTGATGACGACTTTGAGTTTAATGCTAACCATATTGGTATACTATGTTTAAGTATCTAAGACATAAATTCTTTAATGTCATTTTAAGTGTGAAATAAATCATGTTAATAAGAAATTTCAATATCTTTAATAATGTTAGTTATTTTTTTGTAATATGTAATGGTTAAAAAAATGTTTGTATGTTATAATGGCGATGTTAATCACAGGACAATAAGAATAACTAATGCTCATATTTATATGCAAGTTTGATATTGCATTAGTAAGCAATGAGATCGCATCACAATCAATTGGAGTGTAATGATGGTATTAACATTTTTATTATTTTTATTATTTGTTTAAGGTTTAGGGTTTAGGATTTTTTCTAATAAAAAAAAATAATTATTTGTTAAAATTCTAGACAGATAAGGTTATTAGTTTTTAAATATTTACTTTTAAAAGTTATATAGAAAATTATAATTATTGTAAATAATTTAATGTTATTATCCAATTATAAATTAGCCTGTATCTAAGGTTATCAACTCAAGCGACTTACAACATTATTATATTATCAGTAATATCTAGTTTTTCATAAGTTGGCGAATTAAAATTTCAATATTTGAGGGAATTTTCCACACTAAAGAACAATATATCTACACAGAGAAGTACTCTAATTCTTATACAGAAGAGACCGATAGAGTAACATATCCTTCTTGATTTATAAAACGTACCCTCTCTGGTTACAATACGTTCCCACCAAATGCTAGGGAAAAACCTTATCATGTTAATCACCATGGATAATATATGGCAAGTGTTACTGTAAAAAGTTGCTTGCACAGAGTTTCCACTACAAAGTATGTCCATACTCAAGAAAAACAAGAACAACGTCTATTAATACTTTTTATGAAGGTTTTATGCCAATAGAACTAAGTATATGATTGATGGAATAACTAGAGGAGCATTGATGGAAAAAACTCCAACAACAGCCAGATACCTGATTTCTAATATGGTCGAGAACTCGCAACAATTTAATACAAAGAATTGCAATAGATTAGTGCATGAGTTAAATTCGGGATCTATTCAAGGAACGGAGGCAAGAAGACTAGATGATCGAATTATTGAGTTCTGAAATAGTGAAGAAAGTGATATTGGGTCAACAATCAATTATGGTGCATAAGAGTTGTGGCATATGCGCTTCAATGGAACATTTTATAGATTATTGTCCTCAATTACAAGAATCAGCCAATCCTTCCATGAAGTCAGTAGTCGGAAACAACAATAGTACAATCCCTATTCAAACATATACATTCCAGGGTGGAGAGAACATCCTAATCTGAAATATGGACCATCTTCATCCCAACCTTGGAAGAATCAGTACACGCAACAACAAATGAACTTTCAAACCCCTCCAAATGCTCAACAGAAATATGTGCCACCTCAACAAAGGTAATCACAACAACAGATTCAACCAAATAAGCAGCAACAACAGATGCAGAATAATTCTTTGTAAGAGATAGTGAAATAGAACAATCCTCAGATTCCAGCAATGCCATCAACAATTCTAGCAGTTCCAACAAGAAACTAGACAATTTCAGTAACATATATGTCGTAGTGAATGATTTAAAGACACAAGTAGGGCAATAACATCTACAACAAATGAAATGAAGCAGCAAAATTATGAAGTTGTACCCTCTCAATCATTGATGAACCTGTGGAATAATGTAAGTGTTATAACCCTCAAAAGAGCAAAGATTAAGCTAAGAAAACATAGAAAATCTCGGCTAATGAGATAGTTGTTCCCGCTGGTTGACCTGGGTTGTCTTTATGCGTGGCTTGTTCTCGCGAGCTAGGGCACCTTCGTTCTGCTCCGTTTGTGAATACCTGAAAAGAAGCGAACAAAGGGGCGCGCTCGCGGCCGTTTGCACTCCGACGATCAAGTCAGCTAGCGAGAAACATCAAAGGTGACGCACCTCCGTATCGGAACACCGTAAAGAATGCTGTGAAGGTGGTCGAAAAATAACTGAATGACTGAAACTGTGTAGCCCTAATCGTCTTGTGCACACAGTGGGTGTGCAGCGAAAACAACTAGGGTTTGTGCTCTGTGTAAGGCTACGAGAATTAGGTCAAAACTCGGATCGCCCTTGAAACGTTCCCAGGTCCCTTTTTATACACCTCTCGTATTTAAAACGGGTTAAAGCGCATTGAAAGCGTATAAAAATATTCCTTGGAACATTCGAATCTTAACTGAATTAACGCGTACCTTAGCGAACTTTTAGGAAAGCCTTGATGTTTTCAGTGCTTATTGCCACGTGT